>BNJS01002888.1_pt1 | contig 267150 bp, 294 predicted proteins | sample 8540461 | NCBI WGS metagenome assembly BNJS01 (sample SAMD00202454, study PRJDB9452) | human saliva metagenome | isolation source: human saliva | place: Japan | reverse complement strand
TTTTAAATTGAATTTTTGTGATAGAATAGAGAAAGTAACTAAAAGGAGAAAAAAATGGACGAATCGAGAGAGTTAAATGCCATCATCGATGTGATCATGTTAGCTGGAACCATTCTTCTCAAAAGTGGCTCAGAGATTCATCGTGTAGAAGATACCATGATCCGCATTGCGCATTCGCAGGGGATTGTGGATTGCAATGTTCTTGCCATGCCTGCCGCAATCTTTTTCTCAATTGAAAATACCAATATTTCGCGTATGAAGCGCGTGACTTCCTCTTCTTATAACATTGAAAAAGTCTGCGATGTGAACCAGATTTCTCGTCAACTGGTTGGGGGGCGAATTGATTTAGAGACAGCCTTCAAGCAATTGACGGCCTTGCAAGCCCAACCCCTTCCCTATACTAAGTTGCAGGTGACTCTGGCTGCGACCTTTAGTGCCCCTTTTTTTTCAGTTATGTTTAGTGGAAACATCTACGACGCACTTGGGGCAGGAGTAGCTACCTTATTTGGTTTTGCCTTTTCCCTCTATGTGGAAAAATTTATCCGAATTCCTTTTGTGACAGCCTTTGCTGGAGCCTTTGTCTTTGGGCTGATAGCCCAGTTTTGGGCTCGTTACACAGGCTTTCCTTCAACGGCAGACTTGATTATAGCAGGAGCAGTCATGCCTTTTGTACCAGGAATTGCTCTGACAAATGCCGTACGGGATATCATGACAAATCATATCAACTCTGGTATGAGCAAGATGTTTGAATCTTTGCTCATTACCCTCGCCTTAGGGGCTGGTACTTCTGTAGCCCTAGTATTAATGACCTAATATGACACTAACAACTATCTTACTACAAGCCATTGCAAGCCTACTCGCTATTATTACTTTTTTAATTGTTTGAATGTACAGCGCTCTATGTTGTTACCTGCTGGTATTCTTGGGATGGGCGTCTGGATTATATATATTTTACTCAAGGACCCTACAAATGTCATTGTAGCTACTTTTATAGCTGCGGTAATAGGATCTTGTATTAGTCAAATTTTAAGTATTCTCTATAAGACACCGGTGGTTGTTTTTGTATTGGCAATTTTAGCTCCCTTAGTCCCAGGCTATTTATCTTATCGGACGACTGCTTTTTTTGTTACTGGAGATTATAATCATGCAATTGCAAGTGCAACCTTGGTTGTCATGTTGGCTTTAGTAATCTCTATTGGTATGGCAAGCGGGACGGTTATTTTAAAGCTTTATTATTATATTCAAAATCATAGGAAAGCTTCCTTTTGATGTTTTCTTAAACAGACTTGATTTGGTGAATCAAGTCTTTTTTCTCTCTTTTATTCCTATTTGTGATAAAATAGTATAGAACGATTTTTTACAATGAATGAAAAAACAGAGGTAAATATGACAATCGGTATTGATAAGATTGGTTTTGCAACCAGTCAATATGTCTTGAAATTACAAGATTTAGCAGTAGCGAGGGGAGTTGACCCCGAAAAATTTAGCAAGGGACTCTTGTTAAATGAAATTAGTATTGCGCCCATGACTGAGGACATTGTAACCTTGGCGGCGAGTGCAAGTAACTCGATTTTGACTGATAAAGAAAAAGAAGAAATTGACATGGTCATCGTTGCGACTGAGTCAGGAATTGACCAGAGTAAAGCTGCGGCGGTCTTTGTTCATGGGGTATTAGGTATTCAGCCTTTCGCTCGTAGCTTTGAAATCAAGGAAGCTTGCTATGGAGCAACAGCTGCCCTTCATTATGCCAAATTGCATGTGGAGAATTCTCCAGAGTCCAAGGTATTAGTTATTGCGAGTGATATTGCCAAGTACGGTGTGGAGACTCCTGGTGAGCCGACTCAGGGCGCTGGAAGTGTAGCAATGTTGATTACACAAAATCCACGCATTATGGCCTTTAATAATGACAATGTGGCTCAGACCCGTGATATCATGGATTTCTGGCGTCCTAACTATTCAAGTACTCCTTTGTAAACGGTTTGTATTCGACTCAGCAATATCTTGATAGTCTTACGACAACTTGGGATGAGTACAGGAAACGCTATGATTGGACTATGAATGATTTTGCGGCCATCTGTTTCCACTTGCCTTATCCTAAGTTGGCCCTAAAAGGCTTGCGCAAGATGATGGACAAGAATCTATCGCAGGAAAAAAAGGATAATCTACAAGAAAACTTTGACAAATCAATTCTCTACAGTCAGATGATTGGGAATATCTATACAGGTTCCCTCTTCCTCGGTCTCCTATCTCTTTTGGAAAATGCGGATACTTTGAAGGCTGGAGATAAAATCGCCCTTTATAGTTATGGAAGTGGTGCTGTGGCTGAGTTCTTCAGTGGTGAATTGGTTGAAGGATATGAAGCTTATCTGGATAAAGACCGCTTGAACAAGCTCAACCAACGAACTGTCCTATCTGTTTCAGACTATGAAAAAGTCTTCTTTGAGGAAGTAGACTTAGATGAAACAAATTCTGCCCAGTTTGCTGGCTATGAAAATCAAGATTTTGCCTTGGTTGAAATTCTCAATCACCAACGCCGTTATAGCAAGGTTGAAAAATAATGAAGATAAGTTGGAATGGATTTTCTAAAAAATCATATCATGAGCGCCTTGAGTTGTTGCGAGCTCAGGCGCTCCTTAGTCCTGAAAAGCAAAGGAGTCTGGAGCAGGATGAACAAGTCAGCTTGGCTGTTGCAGACCAGCTGAGTGAGAATGTGGTGGGGACTTTTTCTCTGCCTTATTCCATTATTCCAGAGCTTTTGGTGAATGGTCAGGATTACACAGTTCCTTATGTGACAGAAGAACCCTCAGTGGTTGCTGCGGCCAGCTATGCCAGCAAAATCATCAAGCGAGCAGGTGGTTTTAACGCTCAAGTCCATGAGCGCCAGATGATTGGGCAGGTAGCTCTTTATCAAGTTGCTAATCCTGAACAAGCGCAAGAGAAGATTGCAAACAAAAAGACTGAGCTCTTGGAACTTGCCAATCAAGCCTATCCTTCTATTGTCAAACGTGGAGGTGGGGCGCGTGATTTGCATGTCGAGCAGATAAAAGGCGAAAAAGACTTCCTTGTTGTTTATCTCCATGTTGATACCCAAGAAGCCATGGGAGCCAATATGCTCAACACCATGCTGGAAGAATTGAAACCAGTCTTAGAAGAACTCAGTCAGGGACAGAGTCTCATGGGCATCCTGTCTAATTACGCGACCGATTCTCTGGTGACTGCAAGCTGTCGTGTCGCCTTTCGATACTTGAGCCGCCAAAAGGATCAAGGACGAGAAATTGCGGAGAAGATAGCCTTGGCTAGTCAGTTTGCGCAGGCTGATCCTTACCGAGCTGCTACTCATAATAAAGGGATTTTTAATGGTATAGATGCCATTTTAATAGCCACTGGTAATGACTGGCGTGCCATTGAGGCAGGAGCTCATGCCTTTGCTAGTCGAGATGGACGCTACCAAGGTCTTAGTCGCTGGACACTGGATCTTGAAAGAGAAGAATTGGTCGGTGAGATGACCCTGCCCATGCCTGTAGCGACCAAGGGTGGCTCTATCGGTCTCAACCCTCGTGTAGCCCTCAGTCATGAATTACTGGGAAATCCTTCTGCCAAAGAATTAGCCCAGCTTATCGTGTCTATCGGGCTTGCCCAAAACTTTGCGGCCCTCAAAGCCTTGGTGAGTACGGGTATTCAGCAGGGACATATGAAATTGCAGGCCAAATCCTTGGCACTTCTCGCAGGTGCTAGTGAATCCGAGGTAGCTCCCCTAGTCGAGCGCCTTATTGCAGATAAAACCTTTAACTTAGAGACTGCCCAGCGCTATCTCGAAAACTTAAGATCATAAAAAAACTCAGACAGATTGGTCTGAGTTTTCTTGTGCTTATACTCTTCGAAAATCAAATTCAAACCACGTCAGCTTCGCCTTGCCGTACTCAAGTACAGCCTGTGGCTAGTTTCCTAGTTTGCTCTTTGATTTTCATTGAGTATTAAATACTTTTTCCTGGTAATAAGGTGACTGGTAAAAAGTAACCAGTTGTCGCGACTTCCTTACCTTCGATCTTCTGCAAGAGTAGGTCAACAGTGAGGCAGGCAATCTCTTTCAAGGGTTGCTTGATGGTCGCCAGTTGAGGGTAGTAGTTCTCGATAAAGTAAGTCCCATCATAGCCGATGACCTTGAGCTCTTCAGGGACAGAAATGCCCAGTTCTTGAGCAATTTTAATGACCAGAATAGCTGTTAAATCATCTGAAGCAAAGATGGCATCTGGCTTTTGTCGAGTTAAGATATTCTTGATTTCCATTTCTTTTCTGACAGGAGAAAAGTCACTGGAAACATTGATAATAGGAGCTTTGGGGAGTACAGAAGCAAAACCAGCGTGACGTAGTCCAGTTGGCGAATTGGAATTGTCATTCCCTGTAATCATGATGATAGATTGGGCGCCTGTCTTAAACAAGGTCTGGGCAGCAAGAACCCCACCAGCATAGTTGTCAGAGGAAACGACAGGAATATCTGGAGACAGGTTTCGGTCAAAGGAAATAATCGGCGCCGTCACGCGATTGTAGTCTTCTATTCCCAAGTTGTGACTACCCGAAATGATGCCGTCCACCTGATTAGCTTCCAACATTTCGATGTACTCGCGTTCCTTCTCAGAATCGTGCTCACTGTTGCAGATGATGGTCTTGTAACCATTTTTGAAGAGTTGGTGTTCCAGTTTATCAATCAATTCTGCATAGAAAACATTGGAAATATTTGGGAAAATCAAACCGATTAACTTAGCTGATTTTCCTTGCAGACTACGAGCTAGATTGTTGGGTTTATAGCCCAATTCTCGCATGGCTTCATTTACCTTTTGAATGGTTTTTTCAGATAGATAGCCTTTTTTATTGATAACCCGAGAAACGGTAGTAGGGCTGACGCCTGCAAGTTTGGCGACATCAGTTAGTTTTGCGACCATAATTTAATTCATAGTAAGTTCCAGTTGGGTTTCCAGATTTAATCAGGATACCATTTTGGTCCGCATGTGGGAAGACACGACCGGAAAATACTTTTTCTCCTTTATTGATGAAAATTTCAAAGACAGAGTTATCGATGAAAATCGTAGCAGTAGTAGCTTGATTGTCGATAGGGCAAGAGCGAGTTGTTCCAAATTCTTGGGCATACTGTTCTCCAGCCTGGCTACGATCCACTGTCACTCGACCATTTACAAGGTCAAAGTTGATGGAAAGTCCCTTGCCCTCTTGATCAGCAAGTAAGACAATCTCGCTCTGGCTATTAGCTTCCAAGCTGAGTTCAAGTTCGTAAGTGTTCTTAGTTTGGGCACGATTTGAGAAGGCTTCTTCAGAGGCACGAAGGTCCTTGACAGCTGCGACTGGGAATTGGTAGAGTTTACCGTCTTTGATAGTCAGTTCTTTGACTAAAGAGAAGGTTCCTTGGTGGTCAAAACGGTCAGATGGATATGAAACATCAGGCAAGCCAAGCCAGCTAACAGCTAGAGCACGTCCATCAGGAGCGTTGAAGGCTTGAGTTGCATAGGCTTCGAAACCATAGTCCATGTTTTGAAGTTGAGACACATCTACCATTTTAGCATTTTCAGGGTCAAAGGAAGCCCCAATCTTATACATATTTGGAAAGATATTATCGTAGTCTAGAACTTTCTTATCCAATCCCTGCGGGCAGTATAGAAGGACAGGTTGCTCGCCTACAAAGACCAGATTTGGACATTCCATCATGTAGGCGGTGCGGTCGTTAGCAAAGTCAAGGTTACCAACGGCTTGCCAGTTTGTGTAGTCGTTGTCAATAGCTTTGTAGAGACGGACGAAGCCTTTTTTCTCCAAGTCCTGTCCACCGACGATGGCATAATATTGACCCTTGAAGTTAAAAATTTGTGGGTCACGGAAGTGGTCAGTTGAGTCAGCAGGCTGGTCAATCAAGATCTTGTCAATCTTCGTAATCTTACCATCCTTGTCCATCAAGGCCCCAATCTGATATGGGTGACGGATCCAGTTTTCATCACGGACATTTCCTGTATAGAATAGGAACAAGCCATCGCCAAACTGCATGGCAGAACCAGAGTAGGCACCGTGGCTATCTAATGGAGTATCAGGCAAAACTTTGACTCCAGTTTCTCTAAAGTGAACTAAGTCCTCGCTTTCCAATTGAACCCAAGATTTCAAACCGTGGGCTGCACCAAAAGGAAAGTTTTGATAAAAAACAACCCACTTCCCATCAAAGTAGGAAAAGCCATTTGGATCGTTGAGAAGTCCTGTTTTTGGCTCAACATGGTAATGAGTATGCCATGGAGATTGTGCCATATTTTTCTTAATATTTTGAATTTCTTCTTGCGTCCAATCTTGATAGAGTCTGTAACGACGCTCAGTTGTCCATTCCATTCATTCATTCCTCCAAAAATCTTATCACTTTTAATAGTAACCGTTTTCGGTTGAAAAAGCAAGTCTTTTATGTTAAAAAAGAGAAAAAACTGTCAAACGTTTATCACAAATCAAAACCAGAAAATCAATCAACTTTTCAAGAAAAGATGAAAGATAATGAAATAAAATCCTGATAACAAAGATTTTAAACTTATTTTTTCAAGAAATTCCTGATAAAATAGTCAAAAACAATCAATCTAAAGCGTGTCCACTAAGTGGATAGAATATTTTTCTGCAAAACGCTTGACATATTTCTAAAACATGATAAAATAATAGTCGTAAGGGCGGATAAAATCGCTTTCAAACAAGAACAAAATGTTATATAAGGAGATTTTTGCAAATGAACAATCAGGAAATTGCAAAAAAAGTCATCGATGCCTTGGGCGGACGTGAAAATGTCAACAGTGTTGCCCACTGTGCGACTCGTCTTCGTGTCATGGTCAAAGATGAAGGAAATCAATAAAGAAGTGATTGAGAACTTGGAAAAAGTTCAAGGTGCTTTCTTTAACTCAGGTCAATACCAAATCATCTTTGGTACAGGTACAGTTAACAAAATGTACGATGAAGTTGTTGCACTTGGTTTGCCAACATCATCTAAAGATGATATGAAAGCAGAAGCTGCCAAACAAGGGAACTGGTTCCAACGTGCTATCCGTACTTTCGGTGACGTTTTCGTTCCAATCATCCCAGTTATCGTAGCAACAGGTCTTTTCATGGGTGTGCGTGGTCTCTTGACTGCTCTTGGAATGACACTTCCAGCTGACGTGACAACTTACACGCAAATCTTGACAGATACAGCCTTTATCATCTTGCCAGGTTTGGTTGTGTGGTCAACCTTCCGTGTATTCGGTGGAAATCCTGCCGTTGGTATCGTTCTTGGTATGATGCTTGTTTCTGGCTCACTTCCAAACGCTTGGGCAGTTGCTTCAGGTGGTGAAGTAACAGCTATGAACTTCTTTGGTTTCATCCCTGTTGTTGGTTTGCAAGGTTCCGTTCTTCCAGCCTTCATCATCGGGGTTGTCGGAGCTAAATTTGAAAAAGCTGTCCGCAAGGTTGTTCCAGATGTGATTGATCTCTTGGTAACACCATTCGTGACACTTTTGGTCATGTCTATCCTTGGACTCTTTGTCATTGGACCAGTCTTCCACGTCGTTGAAAACTACATCCTTATCGCTACAAAAGCGATTCTTAGCTTACCATTTGGTCTTGGTGGTTTCTTGATCGGTGGGGTTCACCAATTGATCGTCGTGTCAGGTGTGCACCACATCTTCAACTTGCTTGAAGTTCAATTGCTTGCTGCTGACCATGTTAACCCATTCAACGCTATTATCACAGCTGCTATGACAGCGCAAGGTGCTGCGACTGTTGCGGTTGGTGTTAAAACGAAAAATCCAAAACTAAAAACACTTGCTTTCCCAGCTGCTCTTTCTGCCTTCCTCGGTATTACAGAGCCTGCTATCTTCGGGGTGAACTTGCGCTTCCGTAAACCATTCTTCCTTTCATTGATTGCTGGTGCAATCGGTGGTGGATTGGCTTCAATCCTTGGACTTGCTGGTACTGGTAATGGTATCACCATCATCCCTGGTACAATGCTTTACATCGGTAACGGACAACTTGTCCAATACCTTCTTATGGTAGCTGTATCATTCGTTCTTGGTTTCGCTCTTACTTATATGTTTGGTTATGAGGATGAAAAAGAAGTTGCTACTGAAGTAGAGACAGAACGTTTGGTCCAAGAAGAAACAACAGGTAACATTCCAGCAACTCTTCAAAATGAAACACTTGTAACTCCTATCGTCGGTGATGTTGTCGCTCTTGCTGATGTCAATGACCCAGTCTTCTCAAGTGGAGCTATGGGCCAAGGTATCGCTGTGAAACCAAGTCAAGGTGTGGTGTATGCACCAGCTGATGCTGAAGTTTCAATTGCCTTTCCAACAGGACACGCTTTTGGTTTGAAAACAACTGATGGTGCTGAAGTTTTGATTCACGTTGGTATTGACACTGTGTCTATGAACGGTGACGGTTTTGAAGCAAAAGTTGCTCAAGGTGATAAGGTTAAAGCGGGTGATGTTCTTGGGACATTTGACTCAAACAAAATTGCTGCAGCTGGACTTGATGATACAACAATGGTTATCGTTACAAATACAGCGGACTACGCTTCAGTAGCTCCAGTCGCAACAGGTTCAGTTGCGAAGGGTGATGCTGTGATCGAAGTGAAAATCTAATACTCTTCGAAAATCAAATTCAAACCATGTCAGCTTCGCCTTGCCGTAGATATATGTAACTGACTTCGTCAGTCTTATCTACAACCTCAAAGCATTGCTTTGAGCAACCTTCGGATAGCTTCCTAGTTTGCTCTTTGATTTTCATTGAGTACAATATTCCCTCTCAAAATGAAAACGAACAAATGACATGTTTGTTCGTTTTTGCTTGAATGGTAAGATTTACAGAGGAAAATCTAAAAAATAGAGAAATTTAGACTTTCGAAATATGCTATAATAAAGAAAATAAAAACAAGAGGTTTATCATGACAAAATTATATGGAAGCTTGGAAGCGGGCGGTACAAAGTTTGTCTGTGCTGTCGGTGATGAAAACTTTAACGTTGTAGAAAAAACACAATTTCCAACAACAACTCCAATCGAAACAATCGATAAAACCATTGAGTTCTTCTCAAAATTCGATAATCTTGCTGGTCTTGCAGTTGGTTCATTTGGTCCGATTGATATTGATAAAAACTCAAAAACTTATGGCTTTATCACGACGACTCCAAAACCAAACTGGGCAAATGTGGACTTGCTTGGTGCCCTTCGTCGCGCTCTAAACGTGCCAATGTACTTCACAACAGACGTAAACAGTTCTGCTTATGGTGAAGTGGTTGCCCGTAACAATGCTGGTGGTCGTATCGAAACTTGGTTTACTACACAATCGGTACAGGTATCGGTGCAGGTGTCATCCAACGTGGTGAGTTTATCGGAGGTGTGGGTCACCCTGAGATGGGTCACTACTATGTTGCTAGACACCCAATGGATATTGAAAAAGAGTTTAAGGGTGTTTGTCCTTTCCATAAGGGATGTCTGGAAGGCTATGCAGCTGGTCCAAGTTTGGAAGCTCGTACAGGTGTTCGTGGGGAAAACATTGAACTCAACAACCCTGTTTGGGATGTCCAAGCCTACTATATCGCTCAAGCTGCGGTTAATGCGACAGTGACTTTCCGCCCCGACGTGATCGTCTTTGGTGGTGGGGTCATGGCTCAACAGCACATGTTGGACTGTGTCCGCGAGAAATTCACATCATTGCTCAATGGCTACCTACCAGTACCAGATGCGCGTGACTACATTGTCACTCCAGCAGTCGCAGGAAATGGTTCTGCCACTCTTGGGAACTTTGTCCTTGCAAAAGAAGTTTCAAAATAAAGCACAAAATCCGCTTGGGAAACCAAACGGATTTTTTACGTGTCAAAGCATTTGCCAGAAAAAGTCGATAATATAGGTCAGACCGTAGGTATAAACTACGAGGGTAAAGGGCTTGGTCAGAATGATGATGGTCATATAGCGCTTGAAGCTCATCTTGGTCAGGGCAGCCAGCATACAGAGAAAGTCAGCTGGACTAATGGGCCAAATCATCATAAAGATAAAGAAACGGTCAAAACGATTGCCCTTATCCAACCAACCGATATACTTGTCATAGGTGCGCTTGCTGACGACGGACTGGACAAAGGCAGCCCCATAGAGGCGCACTAGATAAAAGATAATGGCACAGCCAATCACGATGCCGATATAGTTGTAGATAGTTCCGATGATGTGGCCGTAGATAAAGACGCCAGCCACAGATGTCAAGGCCCCAGGAATGATAGGGACGACCGTCTGTAAAATTTGTAAAAAGATAAAGAGAGGTGGCCCCCAGATACCTGCCTGCTGGATAAAGGCAGAGAGGGTTTCTTTAGACTGTAAAACCCCAGCCTGATAAGCCCAAATACAGAAAATCAAACTCCCAACCCCACCGACAATCGATGAGATGTTGATAACTTGCTGCAAAAGGGGAGAAACAGCTTTCATTTGTTTATCCTGTGACATGTAAACTCCTCATAGATAGTATAACTCTACTATACCATATTTTGGAGGAGAAAAGGGGAATGAGTGTTTTTAAAATGGGAAGAGTGATGGAATTTGAGGCTAAACATGCTATAATAGACCTAGTATAAAATTTGGAAATTTCAGGATATGAATAGTTCAAATGAAGCGTAAGGAAGTTTTTATGGCAAGACGAAAAGATTTCTGAATTAACAAGAGTACAAATCCCAGTAGCTCTGCATTTGATGCGAATGGGTTATACCTATCTTTCTCGTAATAGTAAAGAAATTGAAGAAAGAGATCCAGATACCAATATTCTTGTATCTGTTTTTAAGGAGCAATTTTTAACATTTAATAACTATTTAACAGATGAAGATTTTGAGAGAGAATTGGCCAATATCAAGCTTGAACTGGATCAAAATGATTTAGGGCGCTCCTTCTTTAAAAGGATACAGGGACAAGAAGGTGCTGTTTATATCGATTGGGAAAATCCTGGAGCCAACATCTTCCATCTGGCGCTTGAAGTCACTTGTCAAAATGGGCAAGATGAATTTCGCCCGGATATAGTTGTGTTTATCAATGGACTTCCCCTTTCTTATATCGAAGTTAAACAACCCAATGCTATCCGTGATGGAAAGACAGGGATTCAGTCAGAACAGGACAGAACCAGATACCGTTTTGAAAATCGTAAGTTCCGTCGTTTTAACAATATTACTCAATTGATAGCTCTATCTGATAATTTGCCTTATATCAGTGGTCAAGGTCAACAAAAACAGGGATCTTACTACGCTTCCAATGCTTATTCAAAGACCAAGTTTAATGCTTTCAAGGAAGAAAGAGAAGTAGATTTTCGGCATTCAATTGTACCTTTAACAGATGAACAAATTGATTTCGTACTTGAGGATGTGAAGCGTTTTGCTCTCAAATCTCAACCAGAATTTATAACAAACTTACAGCCCGACACTCCCTGCAATACTTTCCTGTCTTCTTTGTATCAAAAAGAACGCCTGCTTTTCATGCTTCGCTTTGGGCTGGTCTATGTAGAAGAAGAAAGCAAGGAAGGGCAGATACAATTGCAGAAGCATGTCATGCGTTATCCGCAATACTTCGCTACAAGAGCTATCGAAGAAACCATAGCAAAAGGTGTCAAAAAAGGTGTTATCTGGCATACACAGGGCTCAGGTAAGACTGCTCTGGCTTTCTTCAATATCCGCTATCTGACCAATTATTTTTCAAAACAGGGGATTGTTCCGCAGTTTTACTTTGTCGTTGATCGCTTGGATTTGGCAGACCAAGCCTTTAAGGAATTTACCAAAAGAGGTCTAAAAGTTAAGCGCATCAACAACCCTCGAGAACTCAATCAAAAACAAGATGGTTATGATGTCGCTGTTGTCAATATTCAGAAGTTCAAAGATGATTCAGACCTGACCGACCGCTCTGGCTATGATCTCAATCGTCAAAATATCTACTTTATCGATGAAGCCCACCGCTCTTATAACGAACGAGGTTCCTACCTGCCAAATCTCTATCAGGCAGATACCAATGCGATCAAGATTGCTTTGACTGGGACCCCCTTGATTACCTACAAGAAAGATGGTAAGACAAAGGAAAGCCATGCGACTACACGTGATATTTTTGGGGATTATATCCATAAATACTACTACAACCAGTCTATAGATGATGGTTTTACCTTGCGTTTGATGCGAGAAGATATCGAGACGTCCTATAAAGATAATCTCAGAGCCATCAATGAAGAAATCCAACGTGGAGATCTGTCAAAAGAAGATATCTTTGCTCATCCGCACTATGTGGAACCTATGCTTGATTTTATTCTGGAGGACTTTAATCGTGCGCGTGATCTGGTTTTTGATGACCAGTCTATTGGTGGTATGATTGTCTGTGATTCGTCCAAGCAGGCGCGTGAGCTTGAAAAGCAGTTAGAAGAACGACGAAAGGCTGGAACAACCAACTTGACCTCTGCTCTCATCCTCCATGATGAGGGAGACAAGGAAGAGAAAAAGGAAAAGGTGGATGCCTATAAGGAAGGTAAGATTGACCTCATTATCGTCTATTCCATGCTCCTGACAGGTTTTGATGCGCCTCGCCTCAAGCGTCTCTATCTAGGTCGCAAGATTAAGGCTCATAACCTTCTCCAGACTTTGACTCGTGTGAATCGTCCTTACAAGGACTATCTCTTTGGCTATGTAGTTGATTTTGCGGATATTTCTAAAGAATTTGACAAAACCAATCGTGCTTATCTAGAAGAACTCAATCAAGAGTATGATACAACCCTGACTGGGGAAAATGGAGAGGATGTGTTTGGGTCGCTCTTTGTGCCAGCAGAGGAAATTTCTCAGGAACTAAGCAAGACAGAACGCATCCTCATGGACTATCCAACCTCTAATCTAGAGTTCTTTCTCAATCAATTGATGATATCAAGGATAGAAAGCAACTAAATGAACTACGAAAAGCCTTAGAATCGGTTAAGCAGTACTATAATATCGCCCGCTTACTTGGTTATGACCATTTGATTAAGCAGATTGATATTGCTCAGATTGCAACTCTGCTCAATGTCATCTCAAGACGTTTGCTGACCTTGTCCCTAATAGATAAGCCAGATGACTTTTCTAGTCGCACTCTTTTAAATCTTGCTATGTCTGAGACCAGTTTTAGTTTTGTCAAGATTGCGGAGGAAGAACTCCGTCTAGCAGCCAATGACCTAGAAGATTTGAAGCGTCGAGTTGCTGGAGGCATCATAAAACAGCGTGATGAGAAAGATCCTGAGTGGGTCTCTCTCTACGAAGAATTCCAGCGCATCATGAAAAAACACCTGATTCATGGGCAAGAAGGCTACACTATGGAAAACATCAAAGAAATTCAAAAAGAGTACGAAGACCTCTTTAAGTCAGTGGAAGATTATCATACTCATATGAGGCGTTTGACGATGAATTTTGACGGAGATGAAATGGCAGCTCGTTCCTATAAACACGTAACCAATTCGACTATGGTCAGTGATTTTCCTGCTATTTACCATGTTATCAAGGAATCGAAAATCAGACTAGACCGTAAAATCGGTCAAAATCAAGGAGTGCTCGATAACGAGGACTTTCTCAAGAAAATGATTCGCGAAGAAGCTCGGATTGAAATGAAAACCAACCAATCTGCAAGTAGTTTGACAAGACAGGATTTTAATTATATCGTCGAGTCGCTATTTGAAGGATATGAAGAGGAATACCAACACTAATGAATGAAACATATAAAGTCCAAGTCCAAGACTTAGTAGATGATTTGAAAGCAGTCTTTACCCATGCGGGACTAGGAGGGGAAGCGGGTGAGTACAAACTCCTTACCCAGTCCTTCCTCTACAAATTTTTAAATGATAAGTTTTTATATCAGGCAAAATGCCTAGATGAAGATAATACTTATGAGCACTTATTGACTTTGAGTAAAGATGACTATGACTGGCTCTTCGAGGATATCGGTACAAGTACGGCTTGGCTCAAGTCAGAGCAGTTGATCGAAACTCTCCACCGTCATCAAAATGAAGCGACTTTTTACGAGGTTTTTGAAAATACTCTTAATCAGATAGCTATTGATAATAACGATATCTTCTCTGTGCATACGGACGGAGATGCTGCCATTCGTCTCTTTGACGAGCGTTTGATTACAGATACCATCTCAGATAGCAGTAAGCGTAACGAAGTGGCAAAAGCTATCATCAATCTCCTTGCACGCGTCAAGTTTGATGAGACCATTTTTTCACAAGGCTTCGACTTTTTCTCAACTCTCTTTGAGTACATGATCAAGGACTACAACAAAGACGGCGGTGGTAAGTACGCTGAGTACTACACGCCTCACTCTGTAGCTAAGATTATCGCGGATATTCTGGTGGGACATGACCAGCCGTCAAATGTGCGCATCTATGACCCGTCTGCTGGTTCTGGAACCTTGCTGATGAACCTGGCTAGTCGTATTGGTGCCGATAAGACTACTGTCTACAGCCAGGATATTTCGCAAAAATCATCCAATCTCCTCCGTCTCAACCTCATCTTGAATGGACTACAGCATTCCATTCATAATATCGTACAGGGCAATACTATCATTGCTAATCGTCATCCTGAAAAGATGGATTATATCGTGTCGAACCCTCCTTTCAAGCTGGACTTTTCAGAGTGGCGTGACCAAGTGGAGACTTTGCCAGAAGCCAGTAAGCGTTTCTTTGCAGGTGTGCCAAAGGTTCCTGCCAAGTCTAAGGACAAGATGGCGATTTACGAACTTTTTGTCCAGCATATCATCTACTCCCTGAAACCAGACGGGCAAGCAGCCGTTGTCTTGCCGACAGGATTTATCACTGCCCAGTCAGGAATTGACAAGGCTATCCGCCAACACTTGGTGGACAATCAAATGCTGGCAGGTGTTGTTTCCATGCCGTCTAATATCTTTGCGACGACAGGTACCAACGTCTCTATTCTCTTTATCGATAAGAAAAATAAGGGCGATGTCGTTCTTATCGATGCCTCAAACCTCGGAACCAAGGTCAAGGAAGGCAAGAACCAAAAGACTGTCCTTTCTCCTGAGGAAGAGCAGAAGATCGTCGAGACCTTTATTAAGAAAGAAGCCGTAGAGGACTTTTCTGTCACCGTCTCTTATGAGGACATCAAGGAGAAAAACTACTCTCTCAGCGCAGGTCAATACTTTGACATTAAGATTGACTATGTGGACATCACAGCAGAAGAGTTTGAAGCTAAGATGACCGCCTTTCAAAACAACCTCTCAGACCTCTTCCAGCAATCGCATGCCTTGGAGCAGGAGATAGAGAAGCAGATGAAGGGGGTGAAGTATGAGTGAGTTTAAAACCTATACTTTAGATCAACTGTGTATCGTTGGTTCAAGTAAAAGGGTACATTTATCTGATTATGTTCAGCAAGGAATACCTTTTTATAGAAGTAAAGAAGTAATTGAACTTTCAAGTGGTAAAAACATTTCTGAACAATTATTTATTTCTTCAGAAAAGTACTCTGAAATAAATCAAAATTTCCGGTTCCTCAAGAAAATGATGTACTTATTACAGCTGTAGGGACGATAGGTGAGATTTTGGTTGTAAAGGACCCGAATTTTTATTTTAAAGATGGTAATTTAATTTGGTTAAGAAATATTAATTTTGAAATAATTGATATAGATTACTTATACTACTTTTTAAAATCTGATTTGTTTCAAAAAACAATCAAATATAACAACATTGGGGCGGTACAAAAAGCTTTAACTATAGATTTTTTAAAAACTGTAAAAATAACATTACCATCATTAGATAATCAAAGAAAATTGATTTCTGTTTTAAAATCAATTGATAAAAAACTGAGAATCAACAACCAAATCAACCAAGAGTTGGAAGCTATGGCTAAGACTCTCTATGACTACTGGTTTGTCCAGTTTGATTTCCCAGACCAGAATGGCAAACCCTACAAATCATCAGGCGGAAAGATGGTCTATCATCCAGGACTCAAACGCGAAATCCCAGAGGGGTGGGGAGTGGAGAATCTTTTTGATATTGCAGATGTTCAATATGGATATCCTTTTAGTACTGATTATTTTAATAGTATTGGCGAAGGTGTTCCAGTGATTAGAATTAGAGACATTCTTGGAAATGATATCACTAATTATTCTACAGAAGAAGTAGAAGATAAATATAAAATTAATGTTGGTGATGTTTTAATTGGTATGGATGGGAATTTCCATATGAATTATTGGATTAAAGAAGATTGTTATCTTAATCAACGAGTTGTAAAAGTAAATAGTGATAAATTACCTAATATGGTGCTTAAATATCAAATTGAACCTTTTATCAAATTGCGAGAAAAATCAGTCTCAAGAACAACAGTAGGTCATTTAAGTGATAAAGATTTAAAAGCAATCAATGTTATTCTGCCTAGAGATAAGTATTTATCTTCAATTTTTGAAAAATTTGAAAGTATATTAGAGAATATAATCATCAATCAACAACAAAACCAAGAACTCACCCATCTTCGCGACTGGCTCTTGCCAATGCTGATGAATGGACAGGTGAAGGTGGAGTAGTAGAGAGTTTAAAAACTTTTATATAAAATTTCTATCAAGGAGGTGTGTGAATATTGTCTTGTGTAATTGGTACTGTATTTAAAAATTTCGCAATTATTTCAGGAGATATGCGTCTTAGCAAAGATTCGGGTGAAATTGTAAGTGATACATACTCTAAAGTGTTCAAGGTAAATCAAAATGTATTGGTAGGTTTTACTGGTTCAGGTAATGCTGTAGATGTTTTAAATAAAAATGGTATTTTTGACAAAGCTGATTGTCCAAGTGCTGAAGATTACCTAGAATTTTTATGGCTTTTACTAGGTAACAGAGTGGTAAATGAACCGAACCATTGTAATATATTAGTTTTTGGAAAAAGTAAAACAAACTATGGTTTTGGTGGAAACTTTCATATGTCAGATGATAATATTCAAAATCAGCTACATTTAACAGATTACAGAAACGTATGGGCTCCTATTCTGACACCTCCAGATGTTGATTATGAGTATTATCAAGATTTAGTTAGTTCAAATGTACAATATATTATTGCTGAACAAATAAATTCTCCTGTATTTAGTAGAGGGTTGGCAATTAAGAAAATAAAAGAAATACATAGAGAAATTATTCTTGAAATTTCTAAAAAAGATAAATCAGTTAATAGTAATATTGAGCAACACGTGATTAAATGGTGAGATTAGTTTTATTTTTCCAAGATGAAGGAATACCTAGATAGAAGAATGAAAAAATATATCTCATTGTAAAGAACGTACTAAACATACACAAAAAATGAGTTACTAAGATAAAAAAAGGAGAAATAATGAACAATATTTTTATGGCCTAATATTTTTATGACGGTTATTGCGACATTAATCTCAACATTTTTGATTACCTTTTTTCTAACTCCCTTTCGAAAAAAATTTTTTCAATTATTTAAGACTACAAAAATTGAAAATATTCAAATTCGCAATGCAGTAAGTGGAGGAGTAAATAGTTCGGATAATTCAATTATTAGGGATTATTTTGAAGTATCTACTCAATTTTCAACTGATAAGGATTTAAATATCAATCAGATTAAGTTAAAAAAATGTAGAAGTAATATTTGATTATTATAATGCTGAGTTAAACTTTCAATATGGCTTAAATCCCGATAGACAAATATTTAGTATTTTTGCGATAAATAATGGGAATGCAAGCATTGTAATAGATGGGTTTGTGTTGAAATATGTTAAAGGATGGTGGCTTGAAAATCAATACGAAGAGATATCTTCAGAAGAAATACCGTATATAAAAATCAAACCTAGAGAAATTAAACGTATTGTAATGGTAAAAGTTTCTAAAGAGCAAATTTTAAAACATTTTGATCTTGTTAGTGAAAATCAGGCTTTATTACTTCAATTGTTTGATAAAAATAGTAAGAGGTTGATTTCTTATCCCGCACCTTTCGATAAAGAAAATAAGAAGTTTCTTACGATGCAGATGGGAGCAGGAGGCGTCGATAGTAATAATGAAAAGAATGTATTTAATATTTCAGAGCCCTATCAAAAAATGTACACTTTACAAACCAAAAATCATATTAGTAAAGAAAATCCAATATTGAGTTTTTTCATCTCGCTTGATCAGACTGCTAGTTTAAAATTTGACCTTGAAATTTATCAGAATAATAAGCTGGTGAAGTTTAAGAGGAAAGATCAGAGGACTCAATATGTTCATGTTTTTAGACCAAATTATCAATTATATGCGCTTGATCCAACAGGGCTTCATGGAAATGTCTATAAGTTATTAGATGAAAAATCAATAGAAGTTCTTGAGTATAAAGAGGTTGAACAGTATTATCCCAATATTTTGTATAAAGGAAAATGTGATGAGAAAGACAATAGCTGAAAATATTGATCTGATTGCTTTCCACCCAGGTCAATATATTGGAGAGCTAATTGAAGATTATAACATGACCCAGAAAGAATTTGCGGAGAAGTTGGGGGTATCTCCAAAGATGATCAGAAAATTAGTGAAAGGTGAGCAGTCAATTAGTAATGAGATCGCTCAGAAGTTAGAGAAGTTTACAAATATTTCGATGAAAACTTGGCTCAATCTTCAAAATGCTTACGATGTAAAAATGGCAGAGTTCTTAGAGTAAACATGGTATAATGTCAATTATGAATAACAACAACCAACGTGCCCTTTGTCAGCAACTCTGGGCGGAAAACAAATACCTTGTTTTGAGCCATTCCAGCAATATTTACAAGGACATTCGCCAGTATCTCAAGCAAGAAGTGGTGGAGCTGAGTCAGGTTCAAGAGATGATTGACCGTGCCTGCCAGATTCCAGAGCACAGGGGTCAGGTTTGCAATGCCTTTCAGCACATTTGGGGATATTTCAAGAAGAAAGCAACGGAGACTGAACGCAAGGATTATATGTTTACTGGAGCGTTATCACTCTGGTCATGCCACCAAAGGAGAATTAATTGCTAAGACGAGAGAGTTACTTGAACGTTACCCAAATGCTTATCTGCAACATTCTACCTTGTTGAAAGGAGACTCCCATGAGACTTTGGCATGAGGCTTTGATTTCACAACTTCCCCGTCCTCAGCTCTTGGGGCAACATCGAGAGTGCTGCGCTCTGCGTGGCAATGGCTGGGGCAGAAAGCATGCGACGGTGGACTATGTCTTTACCCACTCGCCCTATCGTCTCTATGCCTATCATCGCTTAATCATGGAGGAGATGGCTGGTCGTGGCTACAATGTCAGTCCAGAGTGGTTGGACAAGAACTACCGAGGTAAGACCTGCCCTCCTTATCAAGATTTAGCAGAGGAAAAGTTGATTAGTCCTATATACAGCGAACATGATGTAGCCTACTATGAGGAGTGTCTGGCTAATCTCCGTGACAAGGGGATAGAGCTGGAGTAAGAGTCAGGATTAACTCTAATTTAGAACTCTTTTCGTAATTTTTTCGAATAATAAAAATGAGGCCTTTAGAGTTTTTCTGAGGTCTTCTTTTTATAAGTATTTGGATTTACTTTTAATAACTTTTAAGTTATAATTTTAAAAAAGCCAAGCGTGAACTGAAGGACTTAAAAGAAAGAGGGTTAAGTGATGAAGAATAGTGCCATTGGGAGTAATTGGAAGGATGTCCGTTCAGAACTCTTTACCAAGGAGGAAATCCTTGAAAGTGATATGCGAGTGGCTATCATGAGTGAGTTGATTGAGGCTAGACATGAGCAAGGAATTAGTCAGAAAAAACTAGAAGAACTCAGTGGAGTGAGCCAGCCTGTCATAGCTAGGATGGAAACAGGCAAGACAAGTCCTCAGTTGGACACAGTCTTAAAGTCCTAGCCAGTTTAGGAAAGACACTAGCAGTCGTCCCCCTCGAGCAGGAAAAGAGCTGATTAAACAGACATATAGTCTTTTCTAATAACAAGCCATAGTCACTTATAAGAATTACTAATAACGCGTTTGAAGAGCCTAACTGTAATAGAGCTATAAAACAAGATACACAAAGGATTTGAGGCATGTGTCTCAAGTCTTTTTCTTTTGTCTAAAACAGAGATATAGTTTCAAACTATATCAAAGCCTAATTTTTTACAATTATACAGATGATTTCTTTTCTGTTAAGATAGTTTCAACAACAAATTTTGGAGGACACATCATGTCAACTACAATCATCGGTTTCCCTCGTTTGGGAGAATTCCGCGAATTAAAATTTACAACTGAAAAATACTTTAGAAAAGAAATCTCAGAAGAAGAACTCTTGGCAGCAGCAAAAGACTTGCGTGCTAAACACTGGAACATTGTCAAAGAAAAAGGTATCACTGAAATCCCATCAAATGACTTTTCTCACTATGACAACTTCCTAGATGCAGCTTTCCTTTTCAACGTGGTACCTGCTTCAGTTCAAAACTTGGACTTATCTGACCTTGAGCGCTACTTCGCTTTGGGTCGTGGTTACCAAGGAGAAAAAGGGGACGTTCGCGCCCTTCCGATGAAGAAATGGTTCAACACCAACTACCACTACATCGTTCCTAAATTTGAAAAAGACACTCAAGTCAAACTTGCAGGTCACAAGATCTTCGATGAGTTCCAAGAAGCAAAAGAACTTGGATTGAACACTCGCCCAGTTCTTGTAGGTCCATTCACTTTCCTTCAATTGTCAGACTTTGAAGAAGGCGTGAAAGCAGAAGACTTCGTAGACAGCTTAGTAGCTGCTTACCAAGAAGTTTTTGCAAAATTGGCTGAACTTGGTGCGACTCGTATCCAATTGGATGAAGCGGCTCTTGTAAAAGACTTGACAGCGGAAGAAAAAGCTCTCTTCTTGAACCTCTACAACAAACTCTTGGCTGACAAAAAAGGTCTTGAAGTCTTGCTTCAAACTTACTTCGGAGATGTTCGTGACGTTTACGCTGACCTTGTGAACTTACCAGTAGATGCTATCGGTCTTGACTTTGTTGAAGGTAAGAAAACTCTTGAACTCGTTAAAGGTGGTTTCCCAGCTGACAAGACTCTTTATGCAGGTATTGTCAATGGTAAAAACATCTGGCGTAACAACTATGAAAAGAGCTTGGCTGTTCTTGAGCAAATTCCAGCTGAAAACATCGTATTGACAAGCTCATGCTCACTTCTTCATGTGCCATTTACAACAGCTAATGAAGAATTTGAACCAGCAATCTTGAACCACTTTGCCTTTGCAGTTGAAAAATTGGCTGAGATTCGTGATTTGGATGCTATCCGCAATGGTCAAGGTGAGGAAGCACTTGCAGCAAACAAAGAACTCTTTGCGACTGAACGTGTTGGTGAAATGCGGAACTTCGTGCTCGTATTGCTGGCTTGACAGACGCTGACTACACTCGTTTGCCAGCCTTTGCAGAACGTGAAGCTATCCAAGAAGAAGCTTTCAAACTGCCAGCTCTTCCAACAACAACTATCGGTTCATTCCCTCAAACTAAAGAAGTTCGTGCTAAACGTTTGGCTTACCGTAAAGGTGAATTGTCTCAAGAAGAGTACGACGCTTTCCTTGCTGAAACAATTGACGAATGGATCAAATGGCAAGAAGATATCGACTTTGATGTCCTTGTTCACGGTGAGTTTGAGCGTAATGACATGGTTGAGTACTTTGGTCAAAACTTGTCAGGATACCTCTTCTCTAAAAATGGTTGGGTACAATCATACGGTATGCGTGGGGTGAAACCACCAATCATCTGGGGTGATGTCACTCGTCTTAACCCTATCACTGTTAAATGGTCTAGCTATGCACAAAGCCGTACAAATAAACCTGTTAAAGGTATGTTGACTGGGCCTGTTACCATCCTCAACTGGTCATTCCCACGTGAAGACATCTCTATCAAGGATTCTACTCTTCAAATCGCCCTTGCTATCAAGGATGAAGTGCTTGACCTTGAAGCTGCTGGTGTGAAAATCATCCAAATCGACGAGGCTGCTCTTCGTGAAAAATTGCCACTTCGTCGTAGCGACTGGTACGAAGACTACCTTGACTGGGCAATTCCTGCCTTCCGCTTGGTACACTCAACAGTAGCGCCAGATACTCAAATCCACACTCACATGTGTTACTCAGAATTTACAGATATCATCCCAGCTATCGACAACATGGATGCAGACGTTATCTCATTTGAGGCTAGCCGTTCAAACCTTGAAATCTTGGACGAACTCAAAGCGAAAAACTTCCAAACAGAAGTGGGACCTGGGGTTTATGATATCCACTCACCTCGTGTACCAAACGAAGGCGAAATCGACCACACAATCGAAGCCATCCTTGCTAAAGTGCCAAGCAAGAAAGTTTGGATCAACCCTGACTGTGGTTTGAAAACACGTGGTATTCCAGAAACAAAAGAAAGCTTGATCCGCCTTGTTGAAGCAGCTAAAGCTGCGCGTGAGAAATTGTAAGATAAGGATTTCTCTAGAAGCGCTGTTTGGTCAATCTGCCTGTTTCACTTGGATTCTAGGAATCCAGCTAACGAAAAAAAATCAACTAGAAAAGGATAATGACTATGTCACGCCAAACACCGTCACTCTCATTTGAAGTGTTCCCTCCCAACCCAGCCGTGGGTAATGATAACATTATTTCTGCTCTTCAAGATATGCAGGAGTTGGCTCCCCACTTTATCAGTGTGACTGCCAGCAATAATAAATTTAATATCAAGGAAACGACGGTTCGTTTGGCTGACTTTATCCAAAATGACTTGGCGATTCCGACTATTGCTCACTTGCCAGCCATCTATTTGACTAAGGACAAGGTGGCTGAAACTATTGCTGACTTGGACAAGGTTGGGGTGCAGAAAATCTTGGCTCTTCGAGGGGATATTATTCCAGACGTGGAACCTCAAAAGGATTTCCGCTATGCAACCGACTTGATTGAGTTCATCAAGGAACAAGCCCCTCACTTTGATATTGTTGGTGCTTGCTATCCAGAAGGGCATCCAGATTCACCAAATCAGATTTCAGATATCCAAAACCTTAAGAAGAAAGTAGATGCAGGCTGTTCGAGTCTCGTAACTCAGCTTTTCTTTGACAATGAGCGCTTCTATGATTTCCAAGACAAGTGCATCTTGGCTGGGATTGATGTTCCCATTCATGCGGGGATTATGCCAATTCTGAATCGAAACCAGGCTCTCCGTCTATTGAAGACTTGTGAGAATATCCATCTTCCACGCAAATTTAAAGCCATCTTAGATAAGTATGAGCATGACCCTGAGTCGCTCAGAGCAGCAGGACTTGCCTATGCAGTGGACCAAATCGTGGACTTGGTAACTCAGGATGTGGCTGGTGTGCATCTCTACACCATGAACAATGCCGAAACAGCAAAATACATCCACCAAGCAACCCATGCCTTATTTAATCATCAGTCTCTAGGATAATAAAAAGCAAACCATTCTTCTCAAGTGAGGGGAATGGTTCCTTTTTAATGGTAAAGACCGCACTTTTTAAGAAAAATATGATAAAATAGACTCTGTACGTACTTGATACAAAGATGAGGGTATTAAATAATACAATGCATTCAAACTGCAAGGTTTAGCGACACGAGCGAGTCAAATCGATGTTATTTGACGAGGGAGTTAGTAAAGCATTTAGCTAATTGCATGATAGCGAATAGCGTGAAAGGTATTAGATACTTTAGCATCAAACCTTTCTAATGACTAATGGCAGGAAAGAGCGACACGAGCGAGTCAAATCGATATTATTTGACGAGAGAGTTAGTAAAGCATTTAGCTAATCGCCCGATAGCGATTAGCGTGAAAGGCTTAGATGCTTTAGCATCAAACCTTTCTAATGACTAATGGCAGGAAAGAGCGACACGAGCGAGTCAAATCGATATTATTTGACGAGAGAGTTAGTAAAGCATTTAGCTAATCGCATGATAGCGATTAGCGTGAAAGGCTTAGATGCTTTAGCATCAAACCTTTCTAATGATTTGTATCTTGAGAATTGAACTCGGCCGAAAAGCTGTGTAAAAAAGATAAACTGTCTTGTCTTCATCGAAGACTTCGTCAGTTTCCTATTTTTACTTTGCTTTTGACGCCCTTAGTATCTTGATTTTTGTAGGCAAGGCGTATAATTTCATCAATCCAAAGGGGATTAAAATGACAAAACAAGTGTTTCAAACGACTTTTGCGGGTCGTGAGTTAATTGTAGAGACTGGTCAGGTTGCTAAGCAAGCGAATGGCGCAGTTGTCGTACGTTACGGTGAGTCAACGGTCTTGACTGCTGCCGTTATGTCTAAGAAGATGGCAACTGGGGATTTCTTCCCTCTTCAAGTCAACTACGAAGAAAAAATGTATGCGGCTGGGAAGTTTCCTGGTGGCTTTATGAAGCGTGAAGGACGTCCTTCAACAGACGCTACTTTGACAGCGCGTTTGATTGACCGTCCAATCCGTCCAATGTTTGCGGAAGGTTTCCGTAATGAAGTACAAGTCATCAACACAGTTCTTTCTTATGATGAAAATGCCTCAGCACCAATGGCAGCTATGTTTGGTTCATCCTTGGCGCTTTCTATTTCAGATATTCCATTTGACGGCCCAATCGCTGGTGTCCAAGTAGGCTATGTAGATGGTCAAATCATCATCAACCCAAGTCAAGAACAAGTAGAGTGTTCGCTTCTTGAATTGACAGTAGCTGGTACCAAGCACGCCATCAACATGGTAGAGTCTGGAGCTAAAGAATTGTCAGAAGAAATCATGTTGGAAGCCCTTCTTAAAGGGCACGAAGCAGTCAAAGAATTGATTGCCTTCCAAGAAGAAATCGTTGCGGCAGTTGGTAAAGAAAAAGCAGAAGTAGAATTGCTTCATGTGGATGCTGAACTACAGGCTGAAATCATCGCAGCCTATAACAGTGAGCTCCAAAAAGCGGTTCAAGTAGAAGAAAAATTGGCTCGTGAAGCTGCAACTCAAGCAGTTAAGGACCAAGTAACTGCTGTTTACGAAGAAAAATATGCAGACCACGAAGAATTTGACCGTATCATGCGTGATGTGGCTGAAATCTTGGAACAAATGGAACACGCTGAAGTACGCCGTTTGATCACAGAAGACAAGGTGCGTCCTGACGGTCGTAAGGTCGATGAAATCCGTCCTTTGGATGCGGTTGTTGACTTCCTTCCTCGTGTGCATGGATCAGGTCTCTTTACTCGTGGGCAAACTCAGGCTCTTTCAGTCTTGACCTTGGCTCCAATGGGAGAAACTCAAATCATCGATGGTTTGGATCCAGAGTACAAGAAACGCTTTATGCACCACTATAACTTCCCACAATACTCTGTTGGGGAAACTGGACGTTACGGTGCGCCAGGTCGTCGTGAAATTGGTCACGGAGCTCTCGGTGAGCGTGCCCTTGCTCAAGTCTTGCCAAGTTTGGAAGAATTCCCATATGCTATCCGTTTGGTTGCGGAGGTCTTGGAATCAAACGGTTCTTCATCTCAGGCTTCTATTTGTGCGGGAACTCTTGCTCTTATGGCTGGTGGTGTGCCAATCAAGGCGCCAGTAGCTGGTATTGCTATGGGACTTATCTCAGATGGTAACAACTACACAGTATTGACAGATATCCAAGGTTTGGAAGATCACTTCGGAGACATGGACTTCAAGGTTGCAGGTACTCGTGAGGGGATTACAGCCCTTCAAATGGATATCAAGATTCAAGGAATCACTGCAGAAATCTTGACTGAGGCTCTTGCCCAAGCCAAGAAAGCTCGTTTTGAAATTCTTGATGTGATCGAAGCGACTATTCCAGAAGTTCGTCCAGAATTGGCTCCAACTGCTCCGAAAATTGATACCATCAAGATTGATGTGGACAAGATTAAGATTGTCATCGGTAAGGGTGGAGAAACCATCGACAAGATTATCGCTGAAACAGGAGTTAAGATTGACATCGACGAAGAAGGTAACGTATCTATCTACTCTAGCGACCAAGCGGCCATTAACCGTGCTAAAGAAATCATTGCTGGTTTGGTTCGTGAAGCTAAGGTGGATGAAGTTTACCATGCTAAGGTTGTTCGTATCGAGAAATTTGGTGCCTTTGTCAACCTCTTTGACAAGACAGATGCCCTCGTTCACATTTCGGAAATGGCTTGGACTCGTACTAACCGTGTAGAGGACTTGGTAGAAATCGGTGATGAAGTTGATGTTAAGGTGATTAAGATTGATGAAAAAGGTCGTATCGATGCTTCTATGAAGGCTCTTCTTCCTCGTCCACCAAAACCTGAGCATGAGGAAAAAGGCGAGAAGTCTGAGCGTCCTCACCGCCCACGTCATCACAAGGACCAAAAACCTAAGAAAGAATTTACAGAAACACCAAAAGATTCAGAATAAGAAAAGGAGAAATGTATGGGATGGTGGCGCGAAACCATTGATATCGTAAAAGAAAATGATCCAGCGGCCCGCACCACTTTGGAGGTTTTACTGACTTATCCAGGTGTCAAGGCCTTGGCGGCCCACCGTCTTTCGCATTTTCTCTGGAAGCATGGCTTCAAACTCCTAGCTCGTATGCACAGTCAGTTTTGGCGCTTTTGGACGCAGATTGAGATTCATCCAGGTGCCCAGATTGATTCAGGTGTCTTTATCGACCATGGCTCTGGTCTGGTGATTGGGGAGACAGCGATTGTTGAAAAAGGTGTTCTCCTTTATCACGGAGTGACTCTTGGTGGGACTGGTAAGGATGTTGGCAAACGCCATCCGACCGTCCGCAAGGGAGCGCTCATATCAGCCCATGCCCAAGTTATCGGGCCGGTGGAAATCGGTGAAAATGCCAAGGTCGGTGCTGCAGCTGTTGTCGTGGCAGATGTACCTAGTTATGTGACAGTTGTCGGTATTCCTGCCAAGATTGTTCGTCTTCATGGTAAAAAAGACGAGCCGGTCATTCACGAAGTTGAAGAAAAACGAGAGTACTATGTCAATAAACTTGAGCAGGCTAAAGAAGCCAGTCACAGATCGTCTGGGTTGTAGAGGATAGCTATATGATTCAAGTAAGAAACAAGTTAAGCCAAAAGGAGTTATCTGAGGCGAAAAAACTAATTAACTGTTGCCAAAACTATGACGGTACCTATCGTGATTCTTATCTCTCTAACATGCTTAATTTTGACCCAAACATGCCCGCCTTTTTCCTTTATTATGAAAAAGGCGAACTTGTTGGTTTATTAACTGTCTATGCAGATGACCAAGATGTGGAAGTGACGATACTGGTTCATCCAGATTATCGTCGTCAGGGGATTGCACATGCATTGCTTACTAGTTTTGAGAAAGAAACGACTTCTTTTTCTATTCGTTCAGTCACTTTTCAGACAGAACGTATTTTTCTAGAGCGTCATCCTGATTTTGTCAGTAACTGGGGATTGGTCGAGGATGAAGAGATAGAAACCTGGTTAGGTAAGGATAGAAGACCTTATCAGTTAGCAAAACTTTCCAATCTTGAAGTTTTGTTAGCAGATAGTTCGTATCAAGATCAAATTAGTCAATTAAAATTTCAGGCATTTTCAGAGGAACATGACTCGAAAGAAGTTGTGGATAGATATGTCGCTGAAGCTCTGAAGGATTCAGAAAGTCGCCTATATATTTTATTAAAAGACGGTCAGGTTATTGGGACTTGCACGGTAGATTTATCTACTAATACGAATTACTTCTACGGTTTAGCAATATCAGAACTTGAACGTGGCAAAGGCTACGGAAGCTATTTAGCAAAATCTCTAGTCAACCAACTGATTGAGCAAAATGATAAGGAATTTCAGATTGCAGTAGAAGACAGCAACGTAGGTGCCAAGCGCTTGTATGAAAAAATCGGCTTTGTCAAACAGACACAGGTGGTTTATCTGAATAAGAAAGGAGCAAGGGATTCCGAAGTGTAGATACATTCGGACTGAAATTCAATTGAACTCTTAGTGATGAAACTAACTGTTCTCGGATTTTAGTTTTCCTGACTATTATTTTATGATTAAAATCTATGACACCTTGAGCGGGAAGTAGACAGGAGAGGCGCTTGAATGTTTAAGAATGAACCGTTCTGTTGCAGATTGGAATTGCTGTTGTCTGGCTTATTTTTCTTGTCCAGCAAGGATTTTGCTGAATACTTTGATTAGCTTAGGTCTAATCATCTGGGTCTATCCCGCTAAGTGAAGGCGAAGCAGAACTAGAAAGGTAACTACAAGAATGACGGTATATTTTTACGGCTGTATCACCATGGATGGCTACTTGGCAGACAGTCAGCACAGGATAGACTGGCTGCATCAGCTTGGTTCTGTAGAGGATACAGGCTATGATGACTTTTACAGGCAAATGGATATCACCATCATGGGCAAGCGGACCTTTGAGGAAATCCAAGATTTGCAAGATGTAGAAAGTTTTTATCAAGCTACGGAAAACTATGTCTTTACGCATGATAGGCACCTGCCTGTCAGCAATTACCAGCCAGTAGCTGGGGATGTGGTGGACTTTGTTCACCAGATTGACAAAGGCAAAAATGTCTTTGTGATTGGTGGTAATTCCTTGGTAGGACCGCTCTTGGATGCGGATCTTTTCGACCACCTCATTATTCAGATAGCGCCCCTTATCCTGGGAAAAGGGGTTCCCCTCTTTACCCAAGAGGAAGGGCAGCGCTTTTACCAACTGGATAGCCTCAGACAATTTGGCACTTTTGCAGAGCTGGTTTTCAGCCGAAAAAGTCAGAAATAGAGAAGGGAATGGATCGCATGATTAAATCTATGACACCATGTCTCGTGATTTGAGAGAATTTGTCCCGATTGAGGACGGAAAAGTTAAGATGTATGTTTGTGGGCCAACGGTGTATAACTATATCCACGTGGGGAATGCCCGTTCGACGGTAGCTTTTGATACGATTCGTCGTTATTTTGAGTACCGTGGGTATGAGGTTGCCTATATTTCCAATTTTACGGATGTAGATGATAAGATTATCAACCGTGCCAAGGAAGAAGGTATCACGCCTCAGGAGGTTGCGGACAAGTACATCGCTGCCTTTCGTGAGGATGTGACAGCCTTGGGAGTGAAACCTGCGACCCGCCATCCGCGTGTGGTGGAGTTTATGGCTGACATTATCCGCTTTGTGGAAGACTTGATTGAAAAAGGCTTTGCCTATGAGAGTCAAGGGGATGTTTATTTCCGTGTGGAAAAATCTCATAACTATGCCAAGTTGGCCAATAAAACCTTGGAAGACTTGGAGCTAGGTGCTTCAGGTCGCACCGATGAAGAAACAGCTCGTAAGGAAAATCCTGTGGACTTTGCCCTCTGGAAATCTGCCAAATCAGGAGAGATTTCTTGGGATAGCCCTTGGGGACCTGGTCGTCCGGGTTGGCATATCGAGTGTTCAGTCATGTCAACTGAGATTTTAGGTGATACCATTGATATCCACGGTGGTGGAGCCGACCTAGAATTTCCACATCACACCAACGAGATTGCACAGTCAGAAGCCAAAACAGGCAAGACCTTTGCCAACTACTGGATGCACAACGGTTTTGTCAATATTGACAATGTCAAGATGTCTAAATCTTTGGGGAACTTTATCACCGTTCATGATGCCCTTAAAACTCTTGATGGCCAAGTGCTACGATTTTTCTTTGCGACTCAGCATTACCGTAAACCAATCAACTTTACGGAAAAAGCAGTTCGCGATGCCGAGACTAATCTCAAGTATCTCAAAAATACTTACGAGCAACCATTTACAGGAACTGTAGATGATCAAGAATTACAAGCCTTTAAAGATAAGTTTGTAGCGGCTATGGATGAAGATTTTAACGCTGCTAATGGTATTACAGTAGTCTTTGAAATGGCCAAATGGATAAACTCAGGTAACTATGATACAAGTGTCAAGCAAGCTCTTGCAGATATGTTGGAAGTCTTTGGGATTGTCTTTGTTGAGGAGGTTCTGGATGCAGAGATTGAAGCCTTGATCCAAAACGCCAAGAAGCGCGTGATAATCGTGACTTTGCGACAGCAGACCAGATTCGTGACCAATTGGCTGCTCAAGGGATTAAGCTACTTGACACCAAGGATGGAGTGAGGTGGACACGTGATTGATGTCAATCTCATTAACGGAATTGCGTTAGCTTTTGAGGGGGACGCTGTGTATTCTATGTATATTCGCCGCCACCTCATCCTCAAAGGCATGACCAAACCCAATAAACTCCATCAAGAAGCAACAAAGTATGTGTCAGCCAAGGCTCAGGCTCGCCTGATTTCTCTTATGTTGGAAGAGCAAGTCTTAACGGAAAAAGAAGAAGAAATTTACAAACGTGGTCGCAATACTAATAGCCACACAAAGGCTAAAAATGCCGATGTGGTGACTTACCGTATGTCCACAGGCTTTGAAGCAGTCATGGGCTATCTTCATATGACTGAAAATCTGGAACGTCTTGAGAGCTTGATTTCGTGGTGCATCCAAAAAGTGGAGGTCTAGGACATGATAGCAAAAGAACTACAAGACTGGTTTCCTGAGGCTCAGATTTCAGACCAACCAGTAGAGAAAGAAGGCTATCTCACGCTCCCTTTAGCTTCTCAGCAGTGGATTTTACTGGAGGAAGCTGGGCTCAGCGAGCGTGAAAAGCAGTTGGTTGCCCTTTTGACCCAGCAGGAGCAGGCTCGTTCGCTCAATCCTTGGTATTCTTATCTGGTTGAGGGCAAGGGACAGGCACCGCAAGCTTTTAAAAAGATTCAGTTGGTTTATTGCCATCTTTCCTATTTTCAGCAGGAAAATCTAGCTTCTTGGCTAGATATGATGCGCACCCTATTTCCTAACTGTCAGACGGTGCTTCAGGTCGGAGCTCAGGATTATGTTTTCGTGCTTCAGCAAGACAAATACACCTCTGTACGAGCTATTTTAAGTGATACGATTGAAGCGGTTGAGTATGACTTTGGATTGCGTCTCTCTATCATGTTAGGCCAGGTTTGGTCTCAGACGGGAAATCAAGCCTTATCAGACTTAATCAAAGCGGAGTGGGATTTGTTTAAGACTTGGTGGCGTCAGGGTCACCAAGGTGTTCATACTTTTTCTCAGCTCTATCTTTGGAGTATGGGAGAAAGACTCGTGGACTTGAAGGCAATCAAGGAATGTCTACACCAGATGATTTTGGATCAAGACCAGATTCAGGAAATCATTCTCTCTCTTTGGGAAAATAGTGCTGTTCTAACAAAAACAGCCCAGCAACTCTATCTGCACCGCAATTCTCTCCAATACAAGATTGATAAGTGGGAAGAATTGACAGGGCTTCAATTGAAGGAATTGACCGATCTCACCCTGTGTTATCAATTGATTTTACCAGATATTCTTTAAAGTTTTGTGCAAGTTGCACAGAACTTTTTTATTTTTTTGGTCACTTTGCCATAGAAAAATAAAGCGTTTTCATCTATAATGAAATTATCAAAATACAAAAGGAGTTCACCTCATGGTAGAATTAAATCTTAAAAATATTTACAAAAAATATCCAAACAGCGAACACTACTCAGTTGAAGACTTCAACTTGGACATCAAAGACAAAGAATTTATCGTTTTCGTAGGTCCTTCAGGATGTGGTAAATCAACAACTCTTCGTATGATTGCTGGTCTTGAAGATATCACAGAAGGTACTGCATCTATTGATGGTGTGGTTGTCAACGACGTAGCTCCAAAAGACCGTGATATCGCCATGGTATTCCAAACTATGCTCTTTACCCACACATGACGGTTTATGACAACATGGCTTTCGGTTTGAAATTGCGTAAATACAGCAAAGAAGACATCGACAAACGTGTGCAAGAAGCAGCTGAAATCCTTGGATTGAAAGAATTCTTGGAACGTAAACCTGCTGACCTTTCAGGTGGTCAACGTCAACGTGTTGCCATGGGTCGTGCGATTGTCCGTGATGCAAAAGTATTCTTGATGGACGAACCTTTGTCAAACTTGGATGCAAAACTTCGTGTATCAATGCGTGCTGAAATCGCTAAAATCCACCGTCGTATCGGAGCTACAACTATCTATGTAACTCACGACCAAACAGAAGCGATGACACTTGCAGACCGTATCGTTATCATGTCAGCAACTAAGAACCCTGCTGGTACAGGTACTATCGGACGTGTAGAACAAATCGGTTCTCCTCAAGAAGTTTACAAACCCAGTTAACAAATTCGTTGCAGGATTCATCGGAAGCCCAGCTATGAACTTCATTAATGTGAAATTAGTTGGTAGCGAAATTGTTTCTGACGGTTTCCGTTTGAAAGTGCCAGAAGGTGCTTTGAAAGTTCTTCGTGAAAAAGGCTACGAAGGTAAAGAATTGATTTTCGGTATCCGTCCAGAAGATGTGAATGCAGAGGAAGCATTCCTTGAAACATTCCCAGAATCAGTTGTAAAAGCTACTATCTCTGTATCAGAATTGCTTGGTTCAGAATCTCATCTTTACTGCCAAGTTGGTAAAGATGAATTCGTTGCTAAAGTTGATGCTCGTGACTACTTGCAAACAGGCGCAACAGTTGAACTTGGATTTGACTTGAACAAAGCCCACTTCTTCGATGTAGAAACTGAAAGAACAGTTTACTAAGATAAATGAAACTCAAAACACTGCTAGAGAAATCTGGCAGTGTTTTTTGAAATGTGGATTGATTGAGAGGGAATTTTCTAGTTTTCATATTCTTAAAAAAGTGATAAAATGGTAGGAAGAATTGGAGAGTAGAGATGCCGAAAGAAGTGAATTTGACGGGCGATGAGGTTGTCGCTTTAACGCAAAAATATTTATCAAAAGAAGATGTTGCTTTTGTCCATAAGGCCTTGGTTTACGCCGTTGAATGCCATAGTGGTCAATATCGTAAATCAGGTGAACCTTATATCATTCACCCTATCCAAGTGGCAGGTATTTTAGCTAAGCTCAAGTTGGATGCTGTAACAGTTGCCTGCGGTTTCTTGCATGATGTGGTAGAAGATACAGATGCGACCTTGGATGATTTGGAGAGAGAGTTTGGCCCTGATGTGCGGGTAATCGTCGATGGGGTTACCAAACTTGGTAAGGTCGAGTACAAATCGATCGAGGAGCAATTGGCGGAAATCATCGCAAGATGCTCATGGCCATGTCTGAGGACATCCGTGTTATCTTGGTCAAACTGTCTGATCGCTTGCACAATATGCGGACTCTGAAACACCTTCGAAAAGACAAGCAGGAGCGCATTTCCAAAGAAACCATGGAAATCTATGCTCCACTTGCCCATCGTTTGGGGATTTCCAGTGTCAAATGGGAGTTGGAAGACCTATCTTTCCGTTATCTAAATCCAACGGAGTTTTACAAGATTACCCATATGATGAAGGAAAAGCGCAGAGAGCGTGAAGCCTTGGTGGATGAGGTGGTCACAAAATTAGAAAACTATACGACGGATCGTCACTTGAAAGGGAAAATTTATGGTCGTCCCAAACATATTTACTCGATTTTCCGAAAAATGCAGGATAAGAGAAAACGTTTTGAGGAAATCTATGATTTGATTGCTATTCGTTGTATTTTGGATACCCAAAGTGATGTTTATGCCATGCTTGGTTATGTGCATGAGCTTTGGAAACCGATGCCAGGTCGCTTTAAAGACTATATTGCTAATCGCAAGGCCAATGGTTACCAGTCTATCCATACGACTGTTTATGGGCCAAAAGGGCCGATTGAATTCCAGATTCGGACCAAGGCTATGCACGAGGTAGCTGAGTACGGGGTTGCGGCTCACTGGGCTTATAAGAAAGGCGTTAAGGGGCAGGTTAACAGCAAGGAATCAGCTATTGGGATGAACTGGATTAAGGAGATGATGGAGCTCCAAGACCAGGCCGATGATGCCAAGGAATTTGTCGATTCAGTTAAGGAAAACTATCTGGCTGAGGAGATTTACGTCTTTACCCCAGATGGAGCTGTCCGTTCCCTTCCAAAAGATTCAGGACCGATTGACTTTGCATATGAAATCCATACAAAAGTTGGTGAAAAAGCGACTGGTGCCAAGGTCAATGGTCGTATGGTTCCACTGACAACCAAGCTCAAGACAGGGGATCAGGTTGAAATTGTCACCAACCCTAACTCATTTGGACCTAGCCGTGACTGGCTCAATATGGTCAAGACCAGCAAGGCGCGCAATAAGATTCGTCAGTTCTTTAAAAATCAAGATAAGGAATTGTCTGTCAACAAGGGCCGTGAAATGCTGATGGCTCAGTTCCAAGAAAATGGCTATGTGGCCAATAAATTCATGGACAAGCGTCATATGGACCAAGTTCTGCAAAAGACCAGCTACAAGACAGAAGAATCCCTCTTTGCTGCTATTGGTTTTGGAGAAATTGGAGCTATTACTGTCTTTAACCGTCTGACTGAAAAGGAACGCCGTGAGGAAGAACGTGCCAAGGCAAAGGCGGAAGCAGAAGAGCTTGTCAAAGGTGGCGAGATCAAGGTTGAAAACAAAGAAACCCTCAAGGTTAAGCATGAGGGTGGAGTGGTCATTGAAGGTGCCTCAGGTCTCCTAGTGCGGATTGCTAAGTGTTGTAATCCTGTTCCTGGTGACGATATTGTTGGCTATATCACCAAGGGACGTGGTGTGGCTATTCACCGTGTGGACTGTATGAATCTGCGTGCCCAAGAAAACTACGAGCAACGTCTCCTTGATGTGGAATGGGAAGACCAGTACTCTAGCTCAAATAAGGAGTATATGGCCCATATCGATATCTATGGTCTCAACCGTACAGGCCTCTTAAACGATGTGCTGCAAGTCCTCTCAAATACAACCAAGAATATCTCAACAGTCAACGCTCAGCCAACCAAGGATATGAAATTTGCTAATATCCATGTGTCCTTCGGCATTGCCAACCTCTCGATGCTGACTACGGTCGTGGACAAGATTAAGAGTGTGCCAGAAGTTTACTCTGTCAAACGAACCAACGGCTAATTGTCCTAGCTCTTACTAGAAAGGCTATTATGAAAATCATTATCCAACGAGTTAAAAAAGCCCAAGTGAGTATTGAAGGTCAGGTGCAGGGGAAAATCAACCAAGGCCTCTTATTGCTGGTTGGTGTTGGACCAGAGGACCAAGAGGAAGATTTGGACTATGCTGTGAGAAAGCTTGTCAACATGCGGATTTTTTCAGACGCAGAAGGCAAGATGAATCTGTCTGTCAAAGATATTGAAGGACAAATCCTTTCTATTTCTCAGTTTACCCTCTTTGCGGACACTAAGAAAGGCAATCGTCCAGCCTTTACAGGTGCAGCCAAGCCTGATATGGCATCAGACTTCTATGATACTTTCAATCAAAAATTAGCGCAAGAAGTGCCCGTTCAGACAGGCATTTTTGGAGCGGATATGCAGGTTGAGCTGGTCAATGACGGACCAGTCACCATTATCCTTGATACTAAAAATACTCCAAAATGAAATCGATTTCTGATAGGCTTTTGGGAAGCCTTGTTTCAGTATTTTACTCATGCGATAGGAAGGGATGAGGTGGCCTAGGATGAGGAGAGTTACCTGAAGGAAAAGTGGCACACCACTCAAACATATCAGGGAGAGAATGATCAGGCTATCCCATAGGAGGATTTGTAAGGCAAATCGCCAGAATCTTGGTCTAATCTGGGAATAGAGTTGACTAAAGTGGTCACAAAGTTGGTTTGAAAGATAGGTCAATAGCACAGGATGAAAGAAAATGAGCCAACCGCTATAAATTAAAATCCAATCCCAAGTAAGTCCCTCTTTAAATGTCAAAAATGCCAGCATGATTCCATCAATGACAAGGAGTTGAATGGTTTTGATGAAGATGATTTTTTTCATGCTAAAACCTCCTTTTCCTTATAGGCAGTCCCATAAAGTGATGTGTTTGTCGTAAAAGTCTGGATAGTTTTCTCTTAGGTAGTCAGTTGTCCTATAATAAAAAGTAGAATGGCAAGCAGTGATGATTGGCATAAGAGATGAAAAACGATGAGAACTAACGAAGGATAAAAGGACTAAAAATAGAAAATCAATGGAGAGAACCCCCAAATAGTAGAAGCGAATCTTTTTATTGATTTGAGGATAAATCTCAGAGAATTGATGTTTGAATCGGACAACCAAGCGAAATAACAGAAGTCCTTGAGTAAGGAGGAAAATAAAACCAGAGAGCAAGAGCCACTCCAAAGATGTCTCGGGTCTTTTGCTAAAAAATGCAAATAGTAGCAAATCGATAACTGCAATTGCTGTAAAATGGATTCTAAAGAGATTTTTCATAAGATGACCTCCCCTTTTATCTAATTTCATTCTACTCCAAAAGAATGAAGTTACAAGTAAAATGATAAAAAATTTTAGTAAGGAGATTCTGTTAGATTTCTTTATTTGATTTCCCTCTTATTGTTCCACCTCTTCATCATTCCAGACAAATAAAGCTCCGATTGCATTGAGGATATAAAAGATGTATTTACCGATATTGGCGAAGTTTCCTTGAATACCAGCTTTTGTCAGCTGAACGAAATTGTAAATCAACCAAAAGCCCCACTGAGTTGTTAATTTCAATGCGTTAAAAGCATTGGCAATGAGGGACAGTGCAAAGGCAATGGTTGTTACGTAGGCAAGGAGATTCATCTTGCCCCCATATCCGATATAGTTGGTCACAAAGGCAAAGAGGAAGGCGATGATGGAAATGATGATGGCTGCCAATTTTACCTGTTTTTGGCTCATTTGGTTGGGTCTGCCTTCTTGCGAAGCTTCCCATTTCTTAATAGCAAAGGTATAAATGAGGAAGGTGACAGGATAGGTGATAATGGCCGCCTTATTTCCAAGGATATAATCAATGGTACCAGATAAAATCGTATTGACGATACCAAAGTAATTTCCCCATTTGCTTAATTTCCCCGTGAAACGAGTGGACAACATGGAAATCCCAACGTTGGTTACGGAAATCAATCCAAAGGGAACAAGGGCAGTCCAGGGGCCCCAATCTACGAATTTATCGAGGCGTGAGTTGAGGTAACCAGATGCAATCGCAATCCCAACGACCAAAGCAACCCCGAAGAGGTCAAACCATTTGGATGTCGCAAAAATTTTTAGCGATTTTTTCATATATTAAGATATCTTTCTTTTTTTAACAAATATTATACAACTAAATGAAAGTAAAATCAAATGATAGAAATAAAATCCTGAAAATAAAATTTTCAGGGGTGGTTGGGGTATTTGAGAAGTTAGTCGATTTTTTCGACATAGAGCTGTTTGGCAATGTCCATACCTACTTGTAAACCCTCTTCTTTACTGAGGATAGTGAAGGTATTGCTGAAGCCATCAAACTGCTGGACTTGGAGACAGTCACCGATGTGAAGTGAGTGCTTATCCAAATAATGGAGAATGTCAAAACTATCGTGCACCCGAGTCAGGCGGTAGGCGCCAGCTTCCTTGATGTCAGCTAGTGGCAGGTTATTGATTTCAACCAGGAGTTCTCCCTTGGCAGGAATAGTTCCTCCGTGAGGGCAGGTCTTGGGGAATCCAAGCAATTTTTCTAGTCTCTCCACGAATAGCTCAGAGACAGTATGTTCCAATACCTCAGCTTCCTCGTGAATCTGGTCACTCGTATAGTCTAAATGATGGACTAGAAAAACTTCAATCAAACGGTGCTTACGATAGAGCTCAGAGACCAGCTTGAGCCCGAGGTCAGTCAGTAGATAGCCACATTCCTTGTCCTTAAGGATGAGATTTTCGCTCTTCATCCGTTTAATCATTTCAGTTACGGCAGGGGGAGAGACTTGCATACGAGCCGCAATTTCCTTGTTGGTAATCTTATGCAAATCTATGCCAATTTCATAGATACACTTTAGATAATCTTCTTTATTCGGGGTCATTCGTTTCCTCTTGTCTAATATCTTTATCTAGTATATCAAAAAAAGCTAGATTTCTCTAGCTATCTGCCACAATGGCTTCTAATTTAGTTCTTTAGCAGCTGCAATTGCGGCTTCAAAGTTTGGCTCAGAATTGATATTGTCCACGTATTCAACGTAGCGAATCGTGTTGTCAGTATCGAGGACAAAGACTGCGCGTGCCAATAGGTGCCACTCATTGATTAAGAGGGCATAATCACGTCCAAAGGAATGGTCGAAATAGTCTGAGAGCATGATGGCATTTTCAATACCTTCAGCACCGCACCAACGTTTTTGAGCAAAAGGTAGGTCCATGGAAACAGTCAAGACAACCGTATTATCCAGTCCAGCCAGTTCTTGGTTAAAACGACGCGTTTGAGTTGAGCAGATACCTGTATCGATAGAAGGAACGACACTCAAGACTTTTTTCTTGCCATCAAAATCAGCCAGAGATTTTTTAGAAAGGTCTGTTGTAGTGAGTGAAAAATCAAGTGCCTTGTCGCCGACTTGTAGTTGTTTACCTGTAAAGCTCACAGGATTTCCGAGAAAAGTTACCATAGGATACTCCAATCTTTTTTCTTCCATTTTAGCTGAAACAGTCAGAATTTTCCAATGATTTGACTGAAAATATGGGCATAGAAAAAACGCCAGTTCAATGTGAGAATGACGTTTTTCAGAGGATTATTTTGCCAATCCTTCAGCAATCTTGTCAAGGTTGTATTTCATCATGTTGTAGTAGCTGTCGCCTTCTTTACCTTGTTCTGCGATAGAGTCAGTAAAGATTTGTGCGTAGATTGGGATATTTGTATCTTGTGAGACAGTCTTCATTGGACGGTCATCTACACTTGATTCTACAAAGAGTGATGGAACTTTTGTTTGGCGAAGTTTTTCAACCAAGGTCTTGATTTGTTCAGGTGTTCCTTCTTCTTCAGTATTGATTTCCCAGATGTAAGCACTTGGGACACCGTAGGCTTTAGAGAAGTATTTGAATGCTCCTTCGCTGGTTACAATGAGTTTCTTTTCAGCAGGGATGTTATTAAATTTATCCTTACTTTCTTTATCAAGTTTGTCTAACTTATCAGTATATTCTTTGAGATTTTTTTCATAGAATTCCTTGTTGTTAGGATCTTTAGCGCTCAATTGTTTGGCGATATTTTTAGCAAAGATAATTCCATTTTCAAGGTTAAGCCAAGCGTGTGGGTCTTCTTTACCTTTTTCATTTTTTCCTTCAAGGTAGATAACATCAACGCCTTCGCTGACTGCAAAGTAGTCTTTGTTTTCAGTTTTCTTAGCATTTTCTACCAATTTGCTAAACCAAGCATTGCCACCTGTTTCAAGGTTGATACCGTTATAGAAAATGAGGTCAGCCTCAGAAGTTTTCTTAACATCTTCAGGGAGTGGTTCGTATTCGTGTGGGTCTTGTCCAATCGGAACGATACTGTGAAGATCAATCTTGTCACCAGCAATATTTTTAGTAATATCAGCGATGATTGAGTTTGTAGCAACAACTTTTAGTTTTTGACCAGAAGCTGCATCTTTTTTTCCGCTAGCACATGCTACAAGAGCAATAACGGAAAGAAAGAGAACGAGTAATGTACCTAATTTTTTCATTAGATCCTCCAATTTATTGGGGTTTTGCCCCTTATTTTAACAAATGTTTATTTTTCAGTTTCAAATATCGTTGTTTAGGAGAGATAAAGAAACTGATTAAGAAGAAGCTAGCAGCTGTAAGTACGATGCTAGAACCAGCTGCTAAGTTTAAACTATAGCCGATAAAGAGTCCCAAAACTGAAGCTGTAGCTCCAAAGGTTGAGGAAAGGAAAATCATACTTTTCAGGCTATTAGCATACAGATAAGCAGTTGCAGCTGGGGTAATCAGCATGGCTACAATCAGGATAGTTCCAACACTTTGCATGGCTGTCACAGACACGAGAGTCAGGAGTATCATGAGGAGGTAGTGATAGAAATTGACAGGCATTCCCATGGCTTTAGCCAGAAGTTCATCAAAGGAAGTTATCAAGAGTTGCTTGAAGAAAATCCAGATTAACAAGAGAATGACCGCCCCTACGCCCATAGTGATAAACATATCCGTATCTTGGACGGCTAGAATATTACCAAAAAGGATATGGAAAAGGTCAGTTGAACTTTTAGCGACACTAATCAAGATGATACCGAGGGCTAAGAAAGAAGAAAAGGTAATGCCGATGGCGGTATCACTTTTGATAATCGAGTTCCCCCTTGATGTAGGTAATGATGATAGCAGCTAGCAATCCAAAGACAATGGCTCCGATAAAGAAGTCAAGGCCCAAGATGAAGGAGAGGGCTACACCTGGCAAGACAGCATGTGAAATAGCATCTCCCATGAGTGACATCCCGCGTAGAATGATGAAACATCCCACAGCTCCAGCTACGACCCCGACGACAATAGCTGTTATCAAGGCATTTTGTAGGAAATGGAATTTTTGCAATCCATTGATAAATTCTGCAATCATAGGTCACCTCCATTGAAAAAGAGTCGATTACCGTAAGCTTCTTTGAGATTGGCTTCGGTAAAGGTTTCTTTGGTAGGACCAAAGGCAATCACTTCTCGATTGACAAGTAAGACTTGATCGAAGTAGTGGGGAACCTTGCTGAGGTCGTGGTGGACGATGAGAACCGTCTTACCAGCTTTTTTCAAATCTCTCAGCGTATTCATGATGATTTCCTCACTGACAGAGTCAATCCCAACAAAAGGTTCATCCAAGAGGATATAGTCGGCTTCCTGCACCAAGCATCTGGCAATCAAAACCCGCTGAAATTGACCTCCAGACAGTTGACTGATTTGACGTTCAGCGTAGTCAGCTAGGCCGACGATTTCAAGGGATTCTTGTACTTTCTTCCAATGTTTAGAGTTTAAACTGCGAAAGAGAGGAATAGAGGGAAATAGTCCTAGCGAGACGCATTCCTTGACCTTGATGGGAAAGTTGTAGTCGATATTGATTTTTTGTTCGACATAGGCAATTCGGTGTAAGGATTTTTTAACTTCCTTGTCATCGAGAAATGCCTGACCTTGATGTGGGATAATTCCCAGCATACCTTTTAATAATGTTGATTTTCCGGCACCGTTTGGACCAATGATTCCGGTAATTGTTGGTCCTTGGAGCACTAGTGAAATATCCTTAAGTGCCAACGTTTCTTTGTAGGAGACACTGAGGTTTTCGATACGTATCATAAACTTATATTCCTCCTAACTCTTAATATACCTTAAAAAAAAAATTAAGTCAAGTTAATTTTTGAAAAATTTAAAATAATAACTGAAAAATGATGAAAAAGGAAAGTCCATTTTTAATTGCATTCCCAAGCAATTTTTGTTAAGCTAGCAATAACTTAAAAAATGAAAGCGAGAACAAGATGACACGTTATCAAGATGATTTTTATGACGCAATCAATGGAGAATGGCAGAAGACAGCTGAAATCCCAGCAGATAAGTCTCAAACTGGAGGTTTTGTTGATTTAGACCAGGAAATTGAAGATCTGATGCTGGCGACAACAGACAAGTGGTTGGTAGGAGAAGAGGTGCCTGAGGATGCTATCTTGGCAAACTTTGTCAAATACCACCGCCTAGTTCGTGATTTTGACAAGAGAGAAGCTGACGGTATCACACCTGTCTTACCACTCCTTAAAGAATTTCAAGAATTAGAGACTTTTGCAGATTTTACAGCTAGGCTAGCAGAGTTTGAGCTCGCAGGAAAACCAAACTTCCTTCCTTTTGGTGTATCGCCAGACTTTATGGATGCTAGAATCAATGTTCTATGGGCCAGTGCTCCAAGCACAATCCTGCCAGATACGACCTACTATGCAGAAGATCATCCTCAGCGCGAAGAGCTCTTGACTCTTTGGAAAGAAACCAGTGCAAATCTTCTCAAGGCTTATGATTTCTCTGATGAAGAAATTGAAGACTTGCTAGAGAAAAGACTAGAATTGGACCGTCGAGTTGCGGCAGTGGTGCTCTCTAATGAAGAAAGTTCAGAGTATGCTAAACTCTACCATCCATATGCTTACGAAGATTTCAAGAAATTCGCACCTGCCCTACCTTTGGATGACTTCTTCCAAGCCGTTCTTGGACAAGTACCAGACAAGGTTATCGTAGACGAGGAACGTTTCTGGCAAGCAGCAGATCAATTCTATAGTGAGGAGGCCTGGCCTCTCCTAAAGGCAACCTTAATTTTAAGTGTTGTGAATCTCTCAACCAGCTATTTAACAGAAGAAATCCGTGTCTTGTCAGGTGCCTATAGCCGTGCGCTTTCAGGAGTTCCAGAAGCCAAAGACAAGGTCAAGGCAGCTTACCAGCTAGCACAAGGTCCTTTCAAACAAGCTTTGGGTCTCTGGTATGCCCATGAAAAATTCTCTCCAGAGGCCAAGGCAGATGTAGAGAAAAAAGTGGCAACTATGATTGATGTCTATAAGGAACGTTTGGCTAAAAATGACTGGCTGACTCCAGAAACTCGTGACAAGGCCATCGTCAAACTCAATGTTATCAAGCCTTATATCGGTTATCCAGAAGAATTGCCAGAACGCTATAAGGACAAGGTAGTGGATGAAAATGCTAGTCTTTTTGACAATGCTCTGGCCTTTGCGCGTGTGGAAATCAAGCACAGTTGGAGCAAGTGGAACCAACCTGTAGACTACAAAGAATGGGGCATGCCTGCTCATATGGTCAATGCCTACTACAATCCACAGAAGAACCTAATTGTCTTCCCAGCGGCTATTTTACAAGCACCTTTCTATGACTTGCATCAGTCATCTTCTGCTAACTACGGGGGTATCGGAGCGGTTATTGCCCATGAAATTTCCCACGCCTTTGATACCAACGGAGCTTCCTTTGATGAAAATGGTAGCCTCAAGGATTGGTGGACAGAGAGTGACTATGCTGCCTTCAAGGAGAAAACACAAAAAGTTATTGACCAATTTGATGGACAAGATTCTTATGGAGCAACCATCAACGGTAAATTGACTGTATCAGAAAACGTGGCTGACTTGGGAGGAATCGCTGCAGCGCTTGAAGCAGCTAAAGAGAGAACCAGACTTCTCAGCAGAAGAATTCTTCTACAACTTCGGTCGTATCTGGCGCATGAAAGGACGTCCAGAATTTATGAAACTTTTGGCTAGTGTCGATGTACACGCACCAGCCAAACTCCGTGTCAATGTACAAGTACCAAACTTCGATGATTTCTTTACAACCTATGATGTCAAAGAAGGAGACGGTATGTGGCGTTCACCAGAAGACCGCGTGATTATTTGGTAATGAATCCAATCTAATACTAAAATCCGTAAATCTGCATAGAATGGGTTAAAGAGGTTAACATGAAGAAATTTTTAATAATGCTTTCAGCTATTCTTACTGTTTTTGTTTTAGCATCTTGTGGAGCAAACAAAAAAGATGAAAAAATAGAACCTTCGGCAACACAATCATCTTCTACCAAAGAGGAACAGAAGGAAACCTCTACGAAGTCAGAGAGTCAAACTAGTACAAGCTCTTCAATGGCAACACCGTCAACAACAATGGAAACGAAAAGCGAAACAGGAAAAGATTTGTACAAGGAAGTAATAGAGCGGTACAATCACTATCAGGCACTTTTAAGTAGTGGTGACCGAGAATCTTTATATGAAAAGTTGAAACAGAATAAGATTTTTCTGAAGAGTATGGCTATATCTTTACACTAAGCACCTACGATAAACCAGCTAGTCTCCATTATGTATACGCTGATTTAAATAATGACGGTCAAGATGAATTGATTATTGGAGATAAAAAATATATAGGGGCCATTTACTACTTGGAAAATCGAAAACCAAAGTTGCTTCATACAGCTTATGTAGCTTCTGCAGGTGGTTTTCGTTCAAGTCTAGTCGTTTATGAAAACGGTCAAGTCAGATATGCAGACTGGCAGTCAACACGACCAGAAATGAACTTAAGTCTGTATGCTTTTGATAAAGACGGAGTACAGAAGGTTCAGGAAGGTATCTTTCAAATTGGTAGTGATCAAAAGCCAGAGCAAATCTTAGAGATTTCTTCTAATGAACTTGATTTAGCTAAATTTGATTGGAAAGAATTTGAGCCAGTCAACTAGTATTTGATGAAATTTAAAATTAAGCTAGATTCTAAAGTCACAAAATAGCAATACACAAAAACCAAGGATAAAAATTCCTTGGTTTTTTGCTTGCTAGAAAAAAGGATTAAAGGTCTTTTCGTGGGCGATAGTCGTAGCTGGACCATGTCCTGGATAGACATCGTAGTTTGGTAGGGTGAAGAGTTGGGTCTGGATACTATGGAGTAGCTGATCTGTACTACCAGTTGGAAGATCTGTTCGTCCGATTGTTTCACGGAACAGGGCATCTCCTGTCAAAACTAGGTGAGCATCAGGAAAGACGATAGAAACACCGCCGATAGAGTGACCTGGTGTTGGCAAGACAGTGAAACGAAATTCCTCTAGTTGGTATTCTTCGTGAAAGATAAAAGTGTGTTCTGCAGGTTTTGCGACCACATCTGCCATATCATCGTGACGAGGGAGACCAGATAGATTATCGACAGGAGTATAGAGCCAGCTGGCTTCGCTCTCTGCGATATAGACAGGAGGATTACCAAAAGTTTCGCGAACCAAGTCCAGACTCATGATATGGTCATAATGGGCGTGGGTAAGGAGAATAGCGCAGATAGGTTTGTTGATGTTCTCTATTGTCTGACGAATGGCTTCCCAATGGCTACCAGGATCGACGACGATGAGGTGTTTTTCACCTTCCAAGTAATAAGTATTTTCATAGGCAACAGGATTCACAGTTTTATGGATTTTCATATTAGCTCCAATCTCAAAGAATGTACTAAGATAAGTATAGCATAGTTAGGGAGAATAAAGTGGATAGAAATTCTTTCTCTTTTATTCCTTCTCTTTTAAAGAATGTTACTTGCTATCTACTTTATTCTGTTCAAAATAGAGATAGCTATTTTTAGAGCTAGGAACTAGCTAGAATTTTTAAAGATTTCATAGAGCTTTTAATTGATTTAGATGGAATTTAAAGCTAACGAGCTGGAGAGTAAATTATTGAAAAAAATGGATAATGAATCAAATAAATTGTATTTTATAGTATAGTGAAGTTTTTGTCTGTAACCAGTAAAAATATACATGTAAAAATTAATTTAATTTAATATATTAAAAATTATAAAAAAATAGAGTGTATGACCTATGACAGCTTGCTGCATCTTATTTTACAAGTAAAAGAGTCTGAAAAATTGTTGTATTTTTTTGGAAAATATTTATTTTAAATTTAGAATAAAAAAATAAGCCATTTTATTTGCCATAGACTAGGAAATATGATATCATAAAGCTGTATGTTGTAGACACGTTTTTAGTATAAAATGATCACTTCTAATATCTTTTATTTCATTTAAGATCAGTCGTGAATTTTTTTATAACTAAAACCTGTAAACTAACATCAAAATAAAAAAGGAGGTTGTGGGTCTAAATGAAAGGCAAGCAACAACAAGATTTTAGAGTAGAAAAGTACATCCGTTACGGTATCCGGAAATATAGCTTTGGAGCAGCATCAGTAGCAATTGCAGCTGGTTTGATGTTCCTTGGAAGTGGTGCGGTATCAGCAACGGAAGTTCAAGGTGCTGAAGCATCAGTAGCAGCAACTACTGCGCCAGCAAATCAAGCGGATTCTAATAAAGAGAAGGAAGCCGTTAAGCCAGAAACTAAAGTAGCGGAAGCTAAACCAGAGGTTAAAGCAGAGAAAGCTAAACCAGAGGAAGCTCCTAAAGAAGTAGTGGCTCCTAAATTGGATAAGAGTCAATTAGAGGCTTATGTTAACCAGGTAGCAGGAAATATAGCTGCAGGTAAATATGCAAACAAGACAGACGAAAGTTTGGCTCTTTTGAATGCAGATTTGGAAGCGGCAAAAGCAGCTCTTTCAAGTGCTACTAGTCAAGATGAGTTAAAAGCTGCTTACAACAAACTTGTAACAACTGTAAACTCAAAACTACAAAACAAACCAGTTGAGAAAAAAGAAACTCCAGCAGTTGATACTACAAATGGTAAAGAAACTGTAGGGAAGAGAGCGGGAAATACTGAGAAAAAATCTGAGTCAAACGCAATTGAAAACACTGGTTCTAAAGATGAACGTAATGGCAAAGAACTAGTCCAAGGTTCACACTTACGTTCGGCTAGTGAAGGCTATACCTTAGCTTCTACAGAACTTAGAAAAGAAAACGGTGAGTTTGCAACAGCTACTGGTAAAACATATAAAACATTGGATAACAATAATACGTATCGTATCTATGTTAAAGGATTCCAATCTGAAAACACAGAAACAGTAGCTAGAAACAATCCACAACCTGGGACTGGTGCACGTACTGACCTTCCTTTATCAAAAACAGAAGCTCAAAAACTTGGGCGTGAAGCAGCGATGTGGAATAATAAACTCCGTGCAAGTGGTCAAAATAATAATACTAATTCATATGGATCAGGTGGAGCTTATGAGTACTTAGCGACAGAAATCTATGGCTACACTTATGAACAAGGTAACCATTATGTTTATCTTAAAGATGTAACTAAACGTTTCGAGTTGAGTGATGCAGCTAAAGCAGCAGGATATACTATCAAGAAAGTCACTCCAATGAACTTACCGCCAGGTTTAGGTTATAACGCAAATTCGGATACTGTAGAAGGTTACATCGGAGCAAATATTCAAAATGGTGTTTATGACTTCCGTTATGAATTAACTGTTGCAAAAGACGGTACTGAGCAAAAAGTGTACTTCCGTGACCTACAAGCTGGTTGGATTGGTTGGCAAGATTCAACAGCACCTAGAATTCAGGGAAAATCAACAATGGTAACTGTTGGAGATCAAGTTAGTCATAATTTGGAATATGTTGATAATGATGGTGTAAATAGGGATACGCGAGCTAACTATCAACGTGAAGATGGTTCTAAGTTTGTAGCAGGATCTAAAACGTCACCAGCATCAAGTAGAAAACCAGCAGAATTTGTGGCAGCTGATGGAACTAAAGTGAGATCTATGTCCAACCCTCAAACAGTTACTGCTTATACAACATTAAATGGTAAAACACTTGGTAAAAATGGTGAGAAACCAGTATCTCTTGATGATACTATTCCAGGATTGACATATGCTCCAGAGACAGGTTTAATTACAGGGACACCAACAGAAGCTGGAATCTTTACTGTTGCTGCTTTGGCAAAAGACTACAACTCTGCAAATGCATGGGACATGAACGGTCAAGAAGCTCATGAAAACCTTACAGTTGCGGTTGCACCTAAGATTACAGTGAAAAACGTCGAGGCTTATGCAACTAACGTTCCTGTAACAATTTCTAAAGGTGCTAATAAAGCTGAAATCACAACGCCAGACGGAAAAGTAACTAAGTTAGTTGTTAAAGATGGAAACTGGGTTGTTGCAGCAGGTACAACTAATACGGCTGTAGAAGAGGGTGCGACTTTGGCAGCAGTATCTACTTCAGGTGATACGACTATCAACTTAGCAGTTGAAGCAGAATCGACGAAATATGTTGGCGTCGATAGTATTACTGCGAAAGCAACTACTGATAAAGTTCAAGCATATCTTCAACGTGATACAGTAACTGTTAAAGATCACAATCAAAGAATATGTAGCAACATTTAACCGTGCGACAGGTAAATACACACTTCCAAATGAAGATGCATATCACTTGGTTTATAACGGTGATGGAACTTCCACTTTAACTGAACGTCGTATTTATACTGAGGCTCAAGCGAATGGTGACGTTAAGCTCTTTGTTTACGAATTTACTCGTAAATGGAGTGCTAGCTCTACAGCTGCGAATCTTGTTGATAGAGTAGCAGAAATTCGTGCTAAAGGTGAAGTGAAAGAAGTAGGAGATGTTTTCCGCACGGAGACACTATTACCGAATGACCAAACTTCTTCTACTCAAGGTAGAACAATTAAAGTAAGTTACGATTCAGTATCTAATCAATGGACAGCTTCTGATGGTTCTAAAGTGACTGCGACAGAATCAAATGCTGGTTGGAAAATTTCAACTAATTCAGGATTTAGTGGTTATGTAGCTTATCGTGAAGCAGTAGGCACTGATTTAGCTTCTATTCAGAATGCTAAACCAAACTCAACATCAACAAGTTATTCTGAAAATAAAGGAACAACAGTTAACTTAATTGCTTCACCAAAGGCAAATGTTAAATTTACCGATGCAATCGATGATAAATCTAATGCTGAGAATTCAGATATTATCCAAACAAAAGTTACAGTAACTGACCCAGATGGAGCACAAACAGTATTTGATGCTGCAAAAGCAGAAGAGGCTGCTTACATTGCTGCGCAACGTTCTGCAGCTGAAAAAACGAATATTGCTGCTCAAGCGGTGAAAGATAATCAAGAGGCTCAAAATACATTAGCAAACTTGCAAGAACGTTTAGATCGCCTTACTAGAATTGCAGAAGATGCTCAATTGGCATTGGATAATCTAAAACTTCGTTCAATTTCACCGACAGCTGAAAAAATGGCTCAAGATGCACTTGATAAAGCAAATGAGCTTAAAGCAGCCACTGAAGCAGAAATTGCCGCTTCTAAAGGAAGTGTTGCAACTCTTGATGCAAAAGTAACTACATCTCGTGCAGACGCATTGGCGGCTGAGAAAGCTGTTGAATTGGCTCGCACTGCTTTGATTAATGCAGCTCAAACTAATCTAGCAAATGCAACAGCATATACTCTTAATAAACTTGGACGTTACAAAGTAACAGTTTCAGGAGTAGACTCAAATGGTGTTGTTACTACACCTACAGTAGGTGGAACTGATTCTGGAGCTTTGACTGATGATGCGGTTACAGAAACAACATACTACATCGTAGTAACAGAACCAGAGAAATCATCAGGTGCTCAAGGTCAAAAACAAACTGACTCAATGGCCGACAATTTCAATGATGGAAAAGAAGGAACTACAGTATCAAATTACAAACTAGTAGATCCAAAAACAGGAGCTAAAGTTGAATCTTTAACAACTGAAGAAGGAACTTATACTGTAGATCCAACGACAGGTGAAGTAACGTTCACTCCAGTAGAAGGATTTGTAGGAACTGCAAATCCAGTAACAGTAGCAGCTGATGTAACATTTAATGATGAATCAGGAAATCCAGTAACAGTAGCGGTAGAAAATGCATATACACCAACTGTATACGGAATTGCACCATCTGCAGATGAAACTACAGGAAAACAAGGACAAACTCAAACCTCTAAATCAGGAAAAGATCGTTTCTCTGAATTAAATAATACAGATAATACACTAGATGGCACAAATGTTGACTGGACAACAGCTGCCTACTCATTAGAAGGAGCTAATGCTGAAGGTAAAGTGGTAGTTGATGGAGAAGGAACATACTCAATCGATCCAACAACAGGTGTAGTAACATTTGAACCACTTCCAACATTTACAGGAAAAGCTAAAGGTGTTAATGTACAAGTATCAGTAACAGCAACTGATTCAGAAGGAAACAAAGTTCCAGTTACTTCAAAAGGTAAATATACTCCAGAAGTAACACCAGTAACACCGACAGGAGCACCAGTTACATCTGAAGGTAAACAAGGTCAAGAACAAACAGGTAAACCTGTCTTTACACAAGGTGATGAAACAGCTCCAATTACTATCAACGAACAGCAACCAGCTAAATTTGTAGTAAATGGACAACCAGTTGATGACAAAGAAATTCCAGCAACAAAAGATGGAAAAGAAGTTGGTAAGTACGTAATCGATCCATTAACAGGTGTTGTAACATTTAAACCAAACAAAGACTTTGTTGGTACACCAGATCCAGCAACTGTTGAAGTTAAAGATAAGAATGGAACACCAGCAACAGCTACTTATACTCCAACAGTAACTCCAGTAGTACCAACAGCAGAACCAAAAGAAACAACTGGAAAACAAGGTCAACCACAAACTCAAGAAACAGAGTCAATGTTCAAACAAGGTGATGAAGTAGCGCCAATTGATAAGACAACTGTTAAATTGGTAGACCCAAGTGGTAATGAAGTAACAACAATGCCAGCTACAAAAGATGGTAAAGAAGTTGGAACATACACAATTGATCCAACAACAGGAGTTATCACATTCCAACCAAACAAAGACTTCACAGGCACACCAGATCCAGCTAAGGTTGTAGCGAAGGATACTAACGGAACTAAGGTAGAAACAACTTACACACCAACAGTAACTCCAGTAGTACCAACCGCAGAACCAAAAGAAACAACTGGAAAACAAGGTCAACCACAAACTCAAGAAACAGAGTCAATGTTCAAACAAGGTGATGAAGTAGCACCAATTGATAAGACAACTGTTAAATTGGTAGACCCAAGTGGTAACGAAGTAACAACAATGCCAGCTACAAAAGATGGTAAAGAAGTTGGAACATACACAATTGATCCAACAACAGGAGTTATCACATTCCAACCAAACAAAGACTTCACAGGCACACCAGATCCAGCTAAGGTTGTAGCGAAGGATACTAACGGAACTAAGGTAGAAACAACTTACACACCAACAGTAACCCCAGTAACTCCAACAGCAGAACCAAAAGAAACAACTGGAAAACAAGGTCAACCACAAACTCAAGAAACAGAGTCAATGTTCAAACAAGGTGATGAAGTAGCGCCAATTGATAAGACAACTGTTAAATTGGTAGACCCAAGTGGTAATGAAGTAACAACAATGCCAGCTACAAAAGATGGTAAAGAAGTTGGAACATACACAATTGATCCAACAACAGGAGTTATCACATTCCAACCAAACAAAGACTTCACAGGCACACCAGATCCAGCTAAGGTTGTAGCGAAGGATACTAACGGAACTAAGGTAGAAACAACTTACACACCAACAGTAACCCCAGTAACTCCAACAGCAGAACCAAAAGAAACAACTGGAAAACAAGGTCAACCACAAACTCAAGAAACAGAGTCAATGTTCAAACAAGGTGATGAAGTAGCGCCAATTGATAAGACAACTGTTAAATTGGTAGACCCAAGTGGTAATGAAGTAACAACAATGCCAGCTACAAAAGATGGTAAAGAAGTTGGAACATACACAATTGATCCAATAACAGGAGTTATCACATTCCAACCAAACAAAGACTTCACAGGCACACCAGATCCAGCTAAGGTTGTAGCGAAGGATACTAACGGAACTAAGGTAGAAACAACTTACACACCAACAGTAACCCCAGTAACTCCAACAGCAGAACCAAAAGAAACAACTGGAAAACAAGGTCAACCACAAACTCAAGAAACAGAGTCAATGTTCAAACAAGGTGATGAAGTAGCGCCAATTGATAAGACAACTGTTAAATTGGTAGACCCAAGTGGTAATGAAGTAACAACAATGCCAGCTACAAAAGATGGTAAAGAAGTTGGAACATACACAATTGATCCAACAACAGGAGTTATCACATTCCAACCAAACAAAGACTTCACAGGCACACCAGATCCAGCTAAGGTTGTAGCGAAGGATACTAACGGAACTAAGGTAGAAACAACTTACACACCAACAGTAACCCCAGTAACTCCAACCGCAGACCCAGCTGAAACAACAGATATCCAAGGTAAAACACAAACAGGTAAACCAACGTTTACACCAGGTGATGATGAAGTACCGATGGATGATGAAGTACCAGCAACCTTCGAAGATGGTTCAACAGAAAAAGTCATCCCAGGTGAAGGAACATACACAGTGGCACCAGATGGCACAGTAACGTTCACGCCAGAGAAGACATTCACAGGAGCAGGTACGGGAGTAACAGTTAAACGTGTAGATAAGAACGGAACACCAGTAACGGCTAAATACACACCAAACGTAACCCCAGTAACTCCAACCGCAGACCCAGTTGAAACAACAGACATCCAAGGTAAAGAACAAACTGGCAAACCTGAATTCAAACCAGGAAATCCAGACGTACCAATGGATGATGAAGTGCCAGCAACCTTCGAAGATGGATCAACAACTAAGACAATTCCAGGCGAAGGAACTTACAAAGTAAATCCAGACGGTACAGTAACGTTCACTCCAGAGAAGAACTTCACAGGTAAAGGCACAGGCGTAACAGTTAAACGTGTAGATAAGAACGGAACACCAGTAACAGCTAAATACACACCAACAGTAACTCCAGTGACTCCAGAAGGAACACCAGCTGAAACAACAGATATCCAAGGTAAAGAACAAAACGGTAAACCTGAATTCAAACCAGGCAACCCAGAAGTACCAATGGATGATGAAGTACCAGCAACCTTCGAAGATGGATCAACAACTAAGACAATTCCAGGCGAAGGAACATACACAGTTTCACCAGATGGAACAGTAACGTTCACTCCAGAGAAGAACTTCACAGGTAAAGGCACAGGCGTAACAGTTAAACGTGTAGATAAGAATGGTACACCAGTAACGGCTAAATACACACCAAACGTAACCCCAGTAACCCCAACCGCAGACCCAGTTGAAACAACAGATATCCAAGGTAAAGAACAAACTGGCAAACCTGAATTCAAACCAGGCAACCCAGAAGTACCAATGGATGATGAAGTACCAGCAACCTTCGAAGACGGTTCAACAGAAAAAGTAATTCCAGGCGAAGGAACTTACAAAGTAAATCCAGACGGTACAGTAACGTTCACACCAGAGAAGACATTCACAGGTAAAGGAACAGGCGTAACTGTTAAACGTGTAGATAAGAATGGCACACCAGTGACAGCTAAATACACACCAACAGTAACCCCAGTAACTCCAGAAGGAACACCAGCTGAAACAACAGATATCCAAGGTAAAGAACAAAATGGTAAACCTGAATTCAAACCAGGCAACCCAGAAGTACCAATGGATGATGAAGTACCAGCAACCTTCGAAGATGGTTCAACAGAAAAAGTCATCCCAGGCGAAGGTACATACACAGTAACCCCAGATGGCACAGTAACGTTCACACCAGAGAAGACATTCACAGGTAAAGGTACAGGCGTAACTGTTAAACGTGTAGATAAGAATGGCACACCAGTGACAGCTAAATACACACCAACAGTAACCCCAGTAACTCCAGAAGGAACACCTGCAGAATCTGAAGGACCTAAAGGGCAACCACAAACAGGAACACCTGAATTTAAACCAGGCAACCCTAATGTACCAATCGATGAAACTGTTAAACCAACATTTGACGATGGCACAACTGAGAAGAAAGTACCAGGTGAAGGAACATACACTATCGATGAAAACGGTAAAGTAACTTTCACACCAGAACCTGACTTCGTAGGTAAAGCAACAGGCGTAACCGTTAAACGTGTAGATAAGAATGGTACACCAGTAACAGCTACTTACACTCCAACAGTTCGTCCTGATACTTCATTCGTTGATAAAGATGGCAACCCACTTTCACCAACAGAAGATGGAACTAAACCAACTAAAGATATCCCAGGCTACAAGATTGTTAAAACTGAAGTAGACGAAAAAGGAAATACAAAACACATCTATGAGAAAGTTACAACAACTCATAAAGATAAAGATGGCAATGTAATTCCAGGCACAACTACTGAGGAAGGTACAACTCCTAAGAAAGATATCCCAGGTTACCGCTTCGTAGAGACTAAGAAACTTCCAAACGGTGATACAGAGCACGTTTATGAGAAAGTTAAGACAAGTCACAAGGATAAAGACGGAAATGAAATTCCAAACTATCCAACAGAAGATGGCGAACAACCTAAGAAAGATATCCCAGGCTACCGCTTCGTAGAGACTAAGAAACTTCCAAATGGCGACATCGAGCACGTCTACGAAAAAGTTAAGACATCATTCAAGGATAAAGACGGAAATGAAATTCCAAACTATCCAACAGAAGATGGCGAACAACCTAAGAAAGATATCCCAGGTTACCGCTTCGTAGAGACTAAGAAACTTCCAAATGGCGATATCGAACACGTTTATGAGAAAGTTAAGACAAGTCACAAGGATAAAGACGGCAACGAAATTCCAAACTATCCAACAGAAGATGGCGAACAACCTAAGAAAGATATCCCAGGTTACCGCTTCGTAGAAACTAAGAAACTTCCAAATGGCGACATCGAGCACGTCTACGAAAAAGTTAAGACATCATTCAAGGATAAAGAAGGAAACGAGATTCCAGGTAATCCAAGTGAAGATGGCGAACAACCTAAGAAAGATATTCCAGGCTACCGCTTCGTAGAAACTAAGAAACTTCCAAATGGAGATACAGAGCACGTCTACGAAAAAGTTAAGACATCATTCAAGGATAAAGAAGGAAACGAGATTCCAGGTAATCCAAGTGAAGATGGCGAACAACCTAAGAAAGATATTCCAGGTTACCGCTTCGTAGAAACTAAGAAACTTCCAAATGGAGATACAGAGCACGTCTACGAAAAAGTTAAGACATCATTCAAGGATAAAGAAGGAAATGAGATTCCAGGAAATCCAAGTGAAGATGGCGAACAACCTAAGAAAGATATCCCAGGTTACCGTTTCGTAGAGACTAAGAAACTTCCAAATGGCGACACAGTTCATGTTTATGAAAAAATTATTCCTTCTGTGAAACCAGAACCTGCTAAACCATCAAAACCAGCTCCAGCTAAACCAGCTAAGGAATTGCCTAATACTGGTACAGAAGATCACTCTAGCCTAGCAGCTCTTGGACTTCTTGGAGTATTGAGCGGATTTGGTCTTGTGGCACGCAAGAAAAAAGAAGACTAATCTTTTAATCATTAAAGATTAGACAAAGGAATTCAATTTCATAAATGAAAACCCAACTAATCAAACGATTAGTTGGGTTTTTTATGTGGATTATCTGTTTTTCCAGGCTTGGTAACGGGTATCAATTAATAATTGGGTAAGACGTCCCATAGTTTCCCTTTCTTCTGGAGTGAGGAATTGAACTTGGACGAATAGATGACGAATGTGTTCGATAGCTTTTAAGGAAGACAGGTCATTGATGGAGCTAATCCCAGCATCTAGAAGGGTGCCAAAGAAGAGATCGAAGTAGAGCTGAAGTTCCTGGTCAGGGACTGTCGCCACCCACTCCTTGAAGGTTGTATCTACCTGTTGGCTATCACTGTTGGTCTTATCCAGTTGTACGAAGTGTTTGTCCTCAATTTGCCAACTAAAGGTATCGTGCTGGGCGATACCACTTAAGGCAGTACTGTGCACGATGATTTGCTGGTTAGGGATTTCCATCATCATACCGATAATGGACCCTTGTGGGATGAAGACCTTGGCTCTATCCATTATCCCTTGATAGCCCTCGGTTTGTGTCAGTTCTTTGTGGAGACCAGGCGCATCAAAAGTATAAACTGCTGTGATTTGATTTTGCAAGTTTTGCTCAATTTGACTAGCCGCATAGATGGCTAAATTTCCTCCCTTGGAATGCCCAGCCAGAATGCCCTTTTGCTTAGGATGTTGGGCAAAAAAGGTCTTTAAATAGCGGAGGGCATGCTTTTGAGCAGGAATTTCCTTCATATAGGTTAGGTGGAAATCTTCCTTCCAGCCAATGATACTGTCATCTGTCCCACGAAAGACAATCAAATAGGTATCGAGAGTGAGGCGGTAGGTCATAGCCGCAAACTGCTTCTGCAGTTCAGGGTCGATGTCATTGATAAAATGGGAGAGTTTGCAATTTTTGAAGCGTTTGTGTTGAGCTAGTTCATCTAATAGCTGGAGGCGACTTTTACTGGTCAACATGTTAGGCTCCCTTGGAACCTGAGGTGCCAGGTCTAAAAGTCGCAGAGGAGTTGTGGAGACCAAATTATCAAAGGAGAGGTAGGTGATTTCTGTTAAGGCTAGAATGTCTAATTCATTCAAAGGAAGGTCGTAAAAGGAATCGTGTGCGACATCTTTCAGATAATCAAAAATATTGGCCATAAGAACTCCTTTCTTTTTATTTATCTTATCAAATTTCCCTCAAATTAGCTAGTAGGATTGTTTCACTTTGTTGGCTAAAAACAAGCTCTTTCAAATTCAGTTTCAGACCTTCGAGCATGGAAAAATCTGTTATAATAATAGAAAAGGAGGAGCGCATGCACAAGATTTTATTAGTAGAAGATGATCAGGTCATTCGTCAACAGGTCGGGAAAATGCTCTCTGAATGGGGGTTTGAAGTGGTTCTGGTAGAAGACTTTATGGAAGTGTTGAGTTTATTTGTCCAGTCGGAGCCTCATTTAGTTCTCATGGATATTGGTTTGCCCTTGTTTAATGGCTATCACTGGTGTCAGGAAATCCGCAAGATTTCTAAGGTACCCATCATGTTTCTGTCTTCGAGAGACCAGGCTATGGATATTGTTATGGCAATCAATATGGGAGCAGATGACTTTGTGACCAAGCCTTTTGACCAACAGGTTCTTTTAGCTAAGGTTCAGGGCTTGCTGCGCCGTTCCTATGAGTTCGGGCGTGACGAGAGTTTACTGGAATATGCTGGTGTTATCCTCAATACCAAATCCATGGATTTACATTATCAAGGGCAAGTCTTGAATTTGACCAAGAATGAATTCCAGATTTTACGTGTTTTGTTTGAGCACGCGGGCAATATCGTAGCGCGTGACGACCTGATGCGGGAACTTTGGAACAGTGACTTTTTCATTGATGATAATACCCTCTCTGTCAATGTGGCTCGTTTGCGTAAAAAGTTGGAAGAGCAGGGCTTGGTAGGATTTATCGAGACCAAGAAAGGGATAGGGTACGGTCTGAAGCATGCTTGATTGGAAACAATTTTTTCTAGCCTATCTGCGCTCCCGTAGTCGTCTGTTTGTCTATCTACTTGTTTTAACATTTCTGGTTTTGCTCTTTCAGTTTTTATTTGCCAGTCTAGGAATTTACTTTCTCTACTTTTTTCTCTTGTGTTGCTTTGTAACCATCTTATTTTTTACTTGGGACATATTGGTGGAGATGCAGATTTATCGCAAGGAACTTCTTTACGGAGAGAGGGAAGCTCAGTCTCCTTTGGAAGTAGCTTTAGCAGAAAAATTAGAAGCACGTGAGATGGAGCTCTATCAGCAAAGGTCAGATGCCGAAAGAAAACTGACGGATTTGTTGGATTACTATACTTTGTGGGTTCATCAGATTAAGACCCCCATTGCAGCCAGTCAACTCTTAGTTGCAGAAGTAGCCGACCGCCAACTGAAACAGCAGTTAGAACAGGAAATTTTTAAGATTGACTCCTATACTAATCTAGTTTTACAGTACCTGCGTTTAGAAAGTTTCCATGATGATTTGGTCTTAAAGCAGGTTCAAATTGATGATTTGGTCAAGGAAATAATTCGTAAATATGCTCTTTTCTTTATTCAAAAAGGCTTAAATGTCAATCTACATGACCTTGATAAAGAAATCGTGACGGATAAAAAGTGGTTACTAGTGGTCATTGAGCAAATTATCTCAAATAGTCTCAAATACACCAAGGAAGGTGGTCTGGAGATTTATATGGAAGGCCAGGAACTCTGTATCAATGATACAGGAATTGGGATAAAAAACAGTGATGTCCTTCGAGTCTTTGAACGTGGATTTTCAGGATATAATGGTCGCCTGACCCAGCAGTCATCTGGACTTGGACTTTATCTATCCAAGAAAATTTCTGAAGAACTAGGTCACCAGATTCGTATCGAGTCTGAGGTCGGAAAAGGAACGATAGTACGGATTCAGTTTGCTCAAGTGAACTTAGTCCTTGAGTGAGAAGAGACAATGAGTTTTTACCCAATCTCTTTTTGCTATATTTCAGGATATTTGAAGACTGTTTTTTACAAAACCAATAATAGAATTTTTAATACGGAATATAGTATAAATACTGGTTCAAAGTGAAGTTTTGTATGCTTTATACTTGTGTTGAGTATAAAATCTATAAACTAAGGGTGAATTACAAAAATTAATTTGAGATGAAGTGAATTGTAGACTTGGGAAATGTCTCCTATTCGATTTCAGAATGAATCGTTGATACAGGATTAAAAGAACTGCAGCTTTCTTTTTATTTTGAATGAGATAGGTGTATATAGATTTGTGTAACTGGTGTAGAACTGTTTCCAAGAATTTATTGAATGTATCGAATACACACATTCTATTGATTTTGAACCAGTTTTTAATTTCTAAATGTTATAATAATTTTATCAAGTAAAAGGAGACTGCCATGATTGGAGACAATATAAAATTCTTACGAAAATCACATAATCTGATATAACCAGAATTTTCACGGATTGTGGGTGTGTCACGAAATAGCCTAAATCGTTAGAAAAACTGAAAAAGCTTACTTTCAATAGAAGTATGGAAATATTCATTTTACATCTATCAAAGAAACATGGGATAGACCTATATTTTACAAAATAGCAAATTATATTTTGAATGATAGTAAAAACTGCAGTACTTGTGTGATTTACAATTATTGCACTCAATGTCCGAGTATCGCACTATCTGAAATAGGGAATAGTAGAGATTGTTCTGCGATATGTAAAAAAACGCATTAGCAAGGAGTATCGTATATGCTACCATATCTTAAAACTATTAGATGGTATCTCTTCTTTAATTTTCTTTTTGGTGTAGTATCGAATATCTGCACAGCTTTGTTACCGTATTTCACGCAGGCATTAATCAAAGGGGATTATCAAGTAGCTCTATATGGTTACTCTATGTCAGTGGCTGGCTATTTGAGTTGTAACTATATCCAAATGATACTTGATTGGAAGCAGGGGATTATCTTTTCGACTACTTTGAAAAATGAGTGGTTTCGTTCACTTCTGGGACTCAGTCACCACGATTTCAAGCAGAAAACAGTAGCAGAGTATATTTCCTATCAATCTAATGACCTAGATTCGTTGGAAAAAGGATTACCTTCCTCCATTGATGAGTTTTTATCAAACAAATTTTACGTATCATCATTTACGCTTTCATTATTAGCAGAACAATTAATCCTATTGTATCACTGATTTTAATCTTTTCTACTGGAATTAGTATTCAAATTCCTAAAATCGTTGGGAAGTTGACCGCTAATCGTAGACAGGTTTACTTGAAAAAACAAGGAGATTACTATCGAACTTTGGAGGATTTGCTCATGGGACATCATTTGGTAAATAAACTAACTATGTCGCATTTTTTGAATCAACAAAAGAGTTCTCTAAAGAATTTGCAGGATAAGTATTTTAAGTATGGTTTGACAAAAATTACAGGCATCTTATTGACAGGTGTTTCTTTTGAATTCATTAGTCTTGTTCTGTTTATTTATTTAGCCTACTCTCTATCTCACCAGCAACTCGGTATTCCTGAGGTGGTGGCGAGTTTCGGATATATTAATGCTTTTTCTGAACCAATACAGGAAATCCTTTATGATTTACAAATGTTAGAGTCCGTAAAGCCTGTAATCAAGAGTTTTCAAAACATTGTTGGGAGACCCGTTTCAGTTCAAGCACCTCAACATTCTTTTGATACGATTACTTTGAAAAACATTTCCAAACAACTGGGAGAATCAAAATTGATAATTACTTCCGCTACGATTCAAAAAGGGGATAAAATTGCGCTTATTGGTAAGAATGGTTCTGGAAAAAGTAGTCTTCTCAACATTTTAAATGGAACAGATGAAGATTTTGAAGGACAAATTGTGCTAGATGGGCTTGTTTTGGACCATCTTTGGGGAAGATTCGGTATGATTCTGCAACAAGAACATACATTTATTTCGAGTTATGAAAATAATGTAACGCTATTCAATAGTTTCAATGAAAAATTCAGAGAAGAAGATTTTGAAAAAATTCCACCACAATCCCTGTCAGGTGGTCAGCAACAACGAATGTATTTAAATCGTGAGAAAAATCGTAAAAATCCATTGCTTATCCTAGACGAACCTTTCTCTGCCTTGGATACTAATCAGTTTAAAATGGAATTGGAAAAGAGTTCTGGAACTACCAAGTGCCGTCATTGTTACTTTTACATCGCCAAAAACGAATTATTAAGTAAGTTTGACCAAGTTTGGGAAATTAAGAATGGAGAACTTGTAATTTTGAAATAGCTAAATTATAAAGAATAAAACGCATAGTATCAAGGTTCAGGAGATACCGTTTTTCCTTCTTCGGATAAGGAAACAAAAATTTCTTGCTTCATCTATCTATTCAATTGATAGATTTCGTCAGAGAAAAACTGTAAAATTTTTGATATAATATAAAGGATGGACTGACGGATACTTAAAAGATAATTTTCAAAAAGAATAACAGGTGAGAAGAAAAAAATATGTAAGATTGGACAGAAGTCTCTACCATCATCCATGCAGAAACAAGATTATATAAAATAAAAGGAGTAACCAATGAACGGAAATTATTCAACACGGGAATACCGTGAGAAATTATACGATGACCTTCATGTTCGATTGAGAGATACAGCGATTTTGATGTGTGCAATTTTTATTGCCTCTATCGGTCTAAATATGAATTCAACAGCTGTTATTATTGGAGCCATGTTAATTTCACCTCTCATGACACCGATTGTTGGACTGGGATTCGGTTTAGCTATTTTTGATACGCGTTTAATCAAGCAATCTCTAGAGGTTTTATTGACTCAAGTGTTGGTCAGTTTGCTTGTCTCGACTCTGTATTTCTGGATTTCTCCCTTGTCTTATGCAAGTAGCGAGTTGATCGCACGAACCTCTCCAACCATTTGGGATGTTCTCATTGCTATTGCTGGTGGGATTGCTGGTGTGATCGGTTCAAGGAAAAGAGTTAGAAAAACCAACAACACCAAGTCTTGAAGCTTTTTGGGATTTACGGCAAAATTTCTTTGCTTGTTTTCTTTCCTTTTTCTGGTTGGGATCGTTATGGATGGCACTAAACACATTATGGGAAAAGGTTGAGAAAATTTCCTCAGAAATTATTTGGTGGAATTTGTTTCTACTCTTGGAGCGGCAGGAGTTCTCTTTGGAGAATTTCATGCCATCCAAGATACCAGTCTGAATGATGTGGTGGACCGGATCTATATAAATGTCAAGGATTTACCGTTTCAGTCCTTGGGAGCTTTTAGCTAATATCCTGTCTGATGTTAAGAAGGGACTGATTCAAGACAGTCATATCTGGTCTTTTCTTCCAGTCATTTTTTTCAAACAATATCAGTTGATAATCAGCTTAAATCAGATCTATCAGTTTGTCTATCTTTCTCTGATGGAGATCATGTCCCTATCTTCACTTTGATTATTGGAAAAAACGGCTCGGTCAGGAGCTAGTATGAATAAGGAGAACAAATGAGACGTTTAAAAATGTTATGGCATATTATACAGGTTACGGGTTTTACTCGGTTTGCTCTGAGTTTTGTGACCTTTGTTTTTGGGGTCAGGAGGCGTGCTTTTTCCTAGTTGAACCTGCTATCACAAATTACGGAGACGGTCTTTGGTATGCTTTTGTGACTTCGACGACTGTCGGCTACGGGGATCTCCTAGCTGTGACCTTGATTGGAAGGATTACCAGTGTCTTCTTGACGATTTATGGGCTCATATTTTTTGGCTGTTTATCAGCTGTTATTATTAATTATTATACCGATTTAAATAAGGAAAGAGGAGAGGACAAATGACTGCTAATTATTCAACACGGGAATACCGTGAGAAATTATACGATGACCTTCATGTTCGATTGAGAGATACAGCGATTTTTGATGTGTGCAATTTTTTTATTGCCTCTATCGGTCTAAATATGAATTCAACAGCTGTTATTATTGGAGCCATGTTAATTTCACCTCTCATGACACCGATTGTTGGACTGGGATTCGGTTTAGCTATTTTTTTGATACGCGTTTAATCAAGCAATCTCTAGAGGTTTTATTGACTCAAGTGTTGGTCAGTTTGCTTTGTCTCGACTCTGTATTTCTGGATTTCTCCCTTGTCTTATGCAAGTAGCGAGTTGATCGCACGAACCTCTCCAACCATTTGGGATGTTCTCATTGCTATTGCTGGTGGGATTGCTGGTGTGATCGGTTCAAGGAAAAAAAGAAGCAAACAATATCGTGCCAGGAGTAGCCATTGCTACAGCTTTGATGCCGCCTATCTGTACTGCTGGCTATGGTTTAGCTAATGGGAATGTACGATTTTTATTGGGGGCTCTCTATCTTTTCTTGATCAACTGTGTCTTTATCATGCTAGCCAACATTGTTGGAACAAGAATTTTGATGAGAAAATCTCCTTTAACTTCATTTAAAGAGCTGAGCATTAAAATGAGAATTGGCTTGATTTCTTTGATTGTATTGTTGATTCTTCCAGCTAGCTATTCGGCAGTTACTCTGACAATAGAACAAGCGCGCAAAGAAGGGATCAAACAGTTTGTAGGAAAAGAGTTCGCCAATTATACGGTTATTAATCAAGTCTACAAGTCAAGTAACAATGAATTGGTCTTGACGGTTGTTGGAGATCCGATTTCAGAAGACGAATTAGAAACGCTCCACCAAAAACAAGCCTCTTACGGTATTCAATCTGTTCAATTGAAAGTCAATCAAGTTCATAATTCGACAAAATTAGACAGTGATACGACCAAGGAATTTTATGAAACCATTAACAAGTATATCGATCAAAAACTCTCTGAAAAAGATCCACAAAAAGATCTCGTAAAAGAAGTAAAAGAAAATGAAGCAGACAAGGAATGAGGATATTGACCTTATCCAACTCATGAAAGCAAATCTTGTGTGGTAGTTTGGTCAATCACTACTAGCTCGGCTTAAATAATACTCTTCGAAAATCAAATTCAAACCACGTCAGCGTCGCCTTACCGTACTCAAGTACAGCTTGCGGCTAGCTTCCTAGTTTGCTTTTTGATTTTCATTGAGTATAAAATATAAAAAGCAACAGCTGTTTCAGTTGTTGCTTTTTAGCTAGCTAGGATTTTATCTCTTATTTCTCAACGCGTGATTTGTTAGCGATATCAGCAAGGATAGCTTGAACAAAATCATCAACTGAGACAGTTTGTGTTTCTTTTTGGCCATAGCGGCGAACGTTAACAGTTCCGTCTTCCATTTCCTTGTCCCCAACGATCAATTGGTAAGGAATCTTGCTGGTTTGTGAAGCACGGATTTTGAACTGCATTTTTTCATTGCGCTCATCGACATCTGCACGGACACCGCGGTCACGGAGTTTCTTAGCCACTTCCCAAGCGTAGTCCACATGTTTTTCGTTAGAAACTGGAATGAGGGTTACTTGGTGTGGTGCTAGCCATGTTGGGAAGGCACCCTTGTAGTTCTCAATCAAAATAGCTGTGAAGCGTTCCATAGTTGAGATAACCCCACGGTGGATCATAACTGGACGGTGCTCTTCGCCATCAGCTCCGATGTATTTAAGGTCGAAGCGTTCTGGAAGCAAGAAGTCAAGTTGGATAGTTGAAAGGGTTTCTTCTTTACCAAGGGCGGTCTTAACTTGGATATCCAATTTTGGTCCGTAGAAGGCTGCTTCACCTTCGGCTTCAAAGTAGTCAACGCCCATTTCATCAAGAGCTGCACGAAGCATGGTTTGGGCATTTTCCCACATCTCATCGTTGTCAAAGTACTTGTGAGTATCTTGAGGGTCGCGAAGAGAGAGACGGAAGCGGTATTCAGTCAAGTTGAAATCTTCATAAACATCGATAATCAACTGAAGGGCACGTTGGAATTCTTCTTGGATTTGTTCTGGAGTAACGAAAAGGTGACCGTCGTTGAGTGACATCTCACGCACACGTTGAAGACCAGTGAGGGCACCTGATTTTTCATAACGGTGCATCATACCGATTTCAGCGATACGGATTGGCAATTCACGGTAAGAGTGAACATGGTGTTTAAAGACTTGGATGTGGTGTGGGCAGTTCATTGGACGAAGGACAAATTCTTCCCCGTCACCCATGTCCATAGTTGGGAACATATCTTCTTGGTAATGATCCCAGTGACCGGAAGTTTTGTAAAGCTCAACAGAAGCAAGTGGTGGAGTGTAAACGTGTTGGTAGCCAGAAGCCAACTCCTTGTCGACAATGTAGCGTTCCAATTCACGACGGATAGTCGCACCATTTGGTAACCAGAATGGAAGCCCTTGACCAACCTCTTGAGAAATCATGAAGAGGTCAAGCTCTTTACCAAGTTTACGGTGGTCACGTTCCTTAGCTTCTTCACGCATTTGGAGGTAGTTTTTCAAGTCTTTCTTGTCAAACCAAGCTGTACCATAGATACGTTGCATCATAGCGTTGTCGCTATTTCCACGCCAGTAAGCACCTGCTACATGGAGAAGGTGGAAGATTTGGATACGACCTGTTGATGGAACGTGAGGTCCACGGCAAAGGTCTACGTATTCACCCTGACGATAGATGGTCAAACCACCTTCGTCTTCAGAGTGTTCTTCAATCAATTCCAACTTGTAAGGGTCGTTCTTGAAGATTTCACGCGCCTCGTCTTTAGTCACCTCTTCGCGAATAGATGGGAAGTTTTCTTTGACGATTTTTGCATTTCTTCTTCGATACGAGGAAGGTCTTCGTTAGAGATTTGACCAGCAGTATTGTCAGTATCGTAGTAGAAGCCATCTTCGATAGCTGGACCAACACCCAAGTGAATGTCTGGGAAAAGACGACGAGCTGCTTGGGCAAACAAGTGAGCGGCTGAGTGACGCAAGATTGGAAGGGCATCTTCGTGATCAGGTGTTACAATTTCGATGCTTCCATCTTCAGTGATAGCACGAGTAGTGTCGATGAGTCTGCCGTTGAATTTACCAGCCAAGGCCTTTTTAGCTAGGGAATTGCTGATAGATTGGGCAATTTCAAAAGTAGTAACGCCAGATTCGAATTCACGAACAGCGCCATCTGGGAAAGTAATGTTAATCATGATGTTCTCCTTACTTATATTATTGACGAATGTGTTAACCCTATTCTGAAAACAGGGACAGAGGATTGTGAAAGCCAGAAAAAAAGCGACATCCTCGAAAGGACGTCGCAACGTGGTTCCACCTTCATTTATGTTCCTCAAAAAAGAGGGACACCTCTGATTGGCTCTAACGTGGCCACCGTTTTATGTTTTCATAAAAAAACTCAAGAGTAGTATCAGTTTAGGCTCTCTATGCGTTTCCAGCAACCACGCACTCTCTAGTAGAAAGGCACTAAGTGACTTGTCTCTATGGATTATTATAGCATGATTGTGAAAATTTTCAAGATATTTGTAGATTTTTTTGAATTTTCTTCATTGAAAAAGTGCTTGCTAAGCTTTGTTAGGTGTAATGTGCAATCATCTTTTTGGTAGGAATTTGCCTTGATAAAAGTAGTGTTCTGGATTTAGTAAGAGTGGGTTAGATGTCACTCTTATACAGTATTTTTTGTTATAATATTAAAAAGATATATAAGAGGAAATGAGGAGAAAGAATGACGAAAATAGCTCTTCTTTCAGATATTCATGGCAATACTACAGCTTTAGAGGCTGTTTTGGCAGATGCTCGGCAGCTAGGAGTGAATGAATACTGGCTTTTGGGAGATATTCTCATGCCAGGAACAGGTCGTAGAAGGATATTAGATTTGTTGGATCAACTACCGATTACGGCTAGAGTTTTGGGAAACTGGGAAGACAGTCTTTGGCATGGTGTCCGCAAGGAATTGGATAGTACTCGTCCCAGTCAACGCTATCTCTTGCGCCAGTGCCAGTATGTTTTAGAGGAAATTTCCCTAGAAGAAATTGAACTGCTCCACAATCAACCTCTCCAGATTCATCGTCAGTTTGGGGATTTGACGGTGGGAATTAGCCACCATCTTCCTGATAAGAACTGGGGGAGAGAGTTGATTCATACTGGAGAGCAAGAGGATTTTGACCGCTTGGTGACCAATCCACCTTGTGATATCGCTGTATATGGTCATATTCATCAGCAGTTGCTTCGTTATGGGACTGGTGGTCAATTGATTGTCAATCCGGGTTCGATTGGGCAGCCTTTCTTTCTAGACGCCCAGTTACGGAAGGACTTACGGGCCCAGTATATGATTTTAGAGTTTGATGATAAGGGATTGGTAGATATGGACTTCCGACGGGTAGACTACGATGTGGTAGCTGAATTGCAGTTGGCTAAAGACCTCAAACTTCCCTATTTTGAGGTTTACTATGAAAGTCTGGTCAATGGTATCCACCATACTCACAATCAGGAATTTTTGAGAGAATTGGCCCATAAAGAGGGCTACGATAGGGAGTTAGATGCCTGGTTGAAAAGTGGTAATGATTGACATTACAACTAAAAAGGGTATAATAAAAGAAAAAGAAGAGTAGAGGCAGGGTAGCCTCGTAAAAAGGAGAGAGTATGCAAATTCCAAGTAGATTTACCATTGCGACTCATATGCTGATAATCATTGCCCTCAAGGGGAAAGAAAGCAAGGTGACCAGTGATTTTCTGGCTGCTAGTGTCGGGGTCAATCCAGTCATTATCAGAAAGACCTTGTCCCAGTTGAAGAAGGCAGAGCTGATTTCAGTAGCGCGCGGAACAGGGGGAACAGAGATTGTTAAGGATCTCAAAGACATCAGTCTTTTAGATGTTTATCAAGCGGTCGAGTGTCTTGGTAAGACAGGTCAACTCTTCAGTTTTCATGACAATCCAAATCCAAATTGCCCAGTCGGAGCTCATATTCATGATGTTTTGGATCAAAAATTGGAGAGAATCCAGCTGGCTATGGAGGCTGAACTTGGTCAGACCAGTATAGAGCAAGTCGTGGCTGATGCAGAGAGTCAAATGAAGGATTAAGAGGGATAGATGCCTGCAAATGGAATGTCAAAACACTGCTAGAGAAATCTGGCAGTGTTTTTTTGAGTGTTTGGACAGAAAAAACTCCTGGGAATTTCCAGGAGAGTATGAGTGGTTATTTAAACTTGAATCCTTCGTAAATAAGCTCTGCTTTTGGATTTTGTTTCTTAATCTGTTTGGCAAGTGATTTCATCATAGAAAGGGGACCACACATATAGACGGTTGCCTGTTCGGGTACTTCTTTTTGTTCAAAATTAAGATAGCCGTCTTTCCTACTGTCTACTAGATGGAGTTCAAAATTAGGGTTTTTCTGAGCATAGTCACGGAGTAAATCCAGATAGACTGCATTTTCCTCTCCACGGAAGCTATAGTAGAAGTGAACCTGTTTATCTAAAATAGGATGTTCACGGATGTAAGAGATGAAGGGGGTAATCCCAATACCTCCAGCAATCCAAACCTGATTTTCTCGTCCTTCTTCTATGATCATGTGTCCGTAAGCTCTATCTACAGTTACTTTGCTGCCGACTTGAAGATTGTCATAGATATTCTTGGTATGGTCGCCTGAATTTTTGACAGTAAAGTAAAGAGTTTGACCATGACCTCCTGAGATAGAAAAGGGATGTGGAGCACTTTCAAAACCTTCTTGGAAAATCTTTAGGAAGGCAAATTGTCCTGATTGATAGTTGAAAGGTCTGCTAAGATGGATTTGAATTTCTCTAGTATCGTGGTTTAAGCGTTTGAGATTGGTGATTTTTCCAAGGTATGGGAAGGTGATTATCTGGTAAAGGAAGATGATGTAAAACCCAGCTAGTAAGCCTAAAAGGGCATAGCTACCAACAACAAAACTTAGAAGATTAAATGTGAGGAGGCGATTGCCCATCATCATGTAGACGTGAAAGAGTCCGAAAATATAAGCTAGGTAAACTAGACGGTGAATCCATCGCCAAGCTTCGTATTGGATGTATTTGCCTAAATAGGCGACAAGGATGATGCTGATAAAGATATAGATTGCAAGATTGCCAAACTGAGCAGCTAAGCGAGAGCCCCACAAACCGCCCATGCTGAAATTATGAAAGATTAGTAGAATGATGGAGAGAAAGGCTGTAAATTTGTGGACAGTATAGACCTTCTCCAAACCGTGAAACCAGCTTTCTAGTAGGGGGAGACGAGTGGCTAGGATAAAGGTCAGAGATAGGCTTGTTAAAGCTAGTCCTGGAATCATGAATTGGGGAGAAGTGCTCATCCAAGTCAAAATAGTCAAGACAAAACTAGCTATGATAAAGAGTAGTCCTTTGATTGATTTCATAGAAAATTCCATTTCGTTTAGATTCGATTTGTTGTAAACAAATTCGTTACATTTTATCATAGAAAAAGTATAGTGTCAAATTGAGGTCTATAAATATCTACTATCATCAAAAAAACTCTCCAATTGTGAACTGGAGAGCTGTTTTTTATTCTGCAGCTTGTTGCCAACGTTTGGCTAGCATATGAGACAGGCTAGAAATTGCTAGGTTAAAGCTGAAGTAGATGAGGGCAATCAGGATATAAAGACTGAAGACCTGCTCTGGTTCGAAATAACGGCCCATGAGAATTTGGCTGGCTCCAAAGAGTTCTTGTAGGGCGATAACAGAGTAGAGAAGACTGGTATCCTTAATCACGGTTACAAACTGAGAAATGATGGCTGGCAACATTTTGCGAATAGCTTGTGGGAGAATGATGTAGTAGAGGATTTGGGCTGAAGTGAAGCCTTGTGACATTCCTGCTTCGTATTGTCCCTTGTCTACGGCGTTGAGACCGCCTCGGATAATCTCAGCTAGGGCCGCTGAGGTAAAGAGGGTAAAGGCAGTGATTCCTGCTGGTGTGGATTTCATTTTGAAAACCAAAAAGATGGTGAAAATCCAGAGGAGGTTGGGAACGTTACGCACAAACTCGATGTAAATGCTAGAGATGATGCGCAAGATAGGATTTTTGCCATTTCTCATGACAGCTAGCACCGTACCGATAAGGGTAGAGAGGACGATGGCAATCAGAGAAATATAGAGGGTCAAGCCAAATCCTTTAAAGATAAAGACTAGGTTATCTGGGGTCAAAACTTCTAAAATGGATTCCATAGTAACCTCCTAAAGTGAATAGGCTTTTTTGTTGGCTTGCTCCATCTTGCGACCAAACTGGGCAACAGGGAAGCATAGAGAAAAGTAGAGAAGGGCAGCGCCTAGAAAGGCTGGAATGTAGTTTCCGTTAAGTGCTGACCAAGACTTGGTCACAAACATCAAGTCCACTCCAGAGATGATAGCAACTGTAGAGGTATTCTTGATGAGGTTGACGATTTGGTTGGTCAAAGGAGGGAGAATGATACGGAAGGCCTGTGGCAAGATAATTAAGCGCATGGCACTGATATAGGTAAAACCCTGTGACAAGGCGGCCTCCATCTGACCGCTAGGAATAGACTGAATTCCTGAACGAATTACCTCAGCGATATAGGCACCGTGATAGAGTCCTACACAGAGTACAGCTGTCCAATAAATCGGAATCATGATGATATGGTCACTAATAAGAGGTAGACCATAAAAAACGATGACAAACTGCACCAAGAGGGGAGTATTTTGATAAAATTCTACAAAGATACGAGCTAAAATGCGCAAAATTGGACGTTTACTGGTCGACATAGCTCCGAAGAAGATTCCCAAGACCATGGCGAGGATAAAGGATCCAATCGCTAGGGCAAGGGTGAAGAGGAAACCATTGAAAAATTGTCCAAAATCCTGAAAATAGGCTGTCCAAGATGATAAATCTGTCATGGGGTGTCCTCCTTATTCTGCGGTATGGCTAGATGGTTTGAGCTTGTAACGGTCATAAAGTTTTTGCAAACTACCATCCTTGCTCCATTTAGTGACCAAGTTATCAAGATAGTCGTTGAGCTCTGTATTTGATTTCTTAGTAACGATACCGTAGTCAGATGGCTTGAAACTATCATCTAGTAGTTCTGTCCGCTTACTGATGTAGCCAGATAGGATAGAACGGTCAACGGAAAAGGCATCAATACGGTGAGCGTGTAGGGAAGTGATCAATTCTGGGTAGGAACCAAGTTCGACGAATTTAAAGGTTAAGCCTTTCTTTTTACCCAGTTCGGTAATCAGGCGTTGGGTGATGGAACCTTGGGCAACACCGATGGTTTTTCCGTTTAGGTCCTCAATGCTTTTGATTTTGGCAGACTTATTGACCAAAAAGCCAGAAGCATCGGTGTAGTAAGGGCTGGTAAAGTTGTAGAGTTTTTGCGTTCGTCTGTGATGGTAAAGGTCGCGATATCCATGTCGACCTGTTCATTGTCTAGAAGTGGTCCGCGAGTTTGCGCTGTAACAGGCACATAGCGAATCTTGACCTTGAGCTCATCAGCTACCATCTTGGCTAAGTCAGTTTCAATACCAGAATAGGTCCCTGTCTTGGGATCTTTGTAGCCAAAATTGGGAACGTCTTGTTTGACACCAACAACCAGCTCGCCTCTCTTTTGAATGTCTGCGACACTGGTATCAGCCTGGACTGGTTTTGCAGCAGCAAGGCCGAAAAGGCTAATCAATAATGCGGATAAAAAGAATTTCTTTTTCATAGGCGCCTCCTTATTTGACTTTGTCACTTTCGTGGTTGATGATTTTGCTGAGGAATTGTTGGGCACGAGGTTCGCTTGGGTTGTCGAAAAAGTCATCAACATCTGTTGTATCCACCAAAACTTCTCCGTCAGCCATAAAGATGATGCGGTCAGCAACTTCACGGGCAAAGCCCATTTCATGAGTAACGACAATCATATTCATACCATCGTGGGCCAATTTTTGCATAACCGCTAGAACATCGCCGATGGTTTCAGGGTCAAGAGCAGATGTTGGCTCATCAAAGAGGAGGAGTTCAGGATGCATAGCGAGTCCACGTGCGATGGCAATCCGTTGTTTTTGTCCACCAGAAAGCATGGCTGGATAAGAATCTTTCTTGTCCCACATATTTACAAATTCCAGATATTTTTGGGCTGTCTTTTCAGCTTCTTTTTTATCAATTCCTAAAACTTTTATGGGTGCTAGTGTTACGTTTTCTAACACTGTTTTGTGCGGATAGAGGTTAAAATGTTGGAAAACCATGCCTACTTCCTTACGAAGCGGTACCAAATCTTTCTGGCTAGCACCAGCAACTTGGTGACCATTTACGAGAAGACTTCCTTTGTCTACAGCCTCCAGACCATTAATGGTGCGGATAAGAGTGGATTTTCCAGAACCAGATGGTCCGAGTAGGACAACGACTTGCCCTTTTTCAAAACGGAGATTGATGTCGCGGAGCGCGTGGTAGTCTCCGTAATATTTTTCGACGTGTTCAAATTCTACTAAAGCCATAAGGAATCTCCTTTGTGTTAGATTTTATAACATGATTCTACACCAAAAGATTTGTCTTGTCAAATCATATCAGAAAAAAGTTCAGTAAAATTTTCGTACAAAAAGCAATCAGGATAGAGAAAAAGTCTAAATCATGTTATAATGAAGCAATAGAATTCTTAGAAAGAGTGGATGTCTTTTTGATAACACCTACTTATGAATGGCAGTTTGCCCCTGCAGGTAGAAGATGCGGATTTTACAAAGATAGCCAAGAAGGCTGGACTGGGTCCTGAGGTGGCTCGGTTATTATTTGAGAGAGGGATTCAGGACCAAGAAAGTTTAAAGAAATTTTTGGAGCCTTCCTTGGAGGACTTGCATGACCCTTATCTGCTCCATGATATGGATAAGGCAGTGGAACGGATTCGTCAGGCCATTGAAGAAGGGGAAAATATCCTCATATACGGAGACTACGATGCGGATGGCATGACTTCGGCTTCTATTGTTAAGGAAAGTTTGGAACAGCTTGGTGCTGAGTGCCGGGTTTACTTGCCCAATCGTTTTACCGACGGTTATGGACCTAATGCCAGTGTTTATAAATACTTCATCGAGCAAGAAGGAATTTCCTTGATTGTGACGGTGGATAATGGAGTTGCTGGTCACGAGGCTATTGAACTGGCCCAGTCTATGGGGGTAGATGTCATTGTGACCGACCACCATTCTATGCCTGAAACCTTGCCAGATGCTTATGCTATTGTCCATCCTGAGCATCCAGATGCGGACTATCCTTTCAAATATTTGGCTGGTTGTGGAGTGGCTTTCAAGTTGGCTTGTGCCCTTTTAGAAGAAGTGCAAGTGGAATTGCTTGATTTGGTCGCTATTGGTACCATTGCTGATATGGTGAGTTTGACGGATGAAAATCGTATCTTGGTTCAATATGGTCTGGAAATGTTGGGGCACACTCAGCGTATTGGTCTACAAGAAATGCTGGACATGGCTGGGATTGCTGCCAACGAAGTGACAGAAGAAACGGTTGGTTTCCAGATTGCCCCTCGTTTGAATGCCTTGGGCCGCTTAGATGATCCCAATCCTGCCATCGATTTGCTGACTGGCTTTGATGATGAGGAAGCGCATGAGATTGCCCTCATGATTCATCAGAAAAACGAAGAGCGCAAGGAAATCGTCCAGTCTATCTATGAAGAAGCTAAGACCATGGTGGATCCCTGAGAAGAAGGTTCAGGTCTTGGCCAAGGAAGGCTGGAATCCTGGGGTTCTAGGTATCGTGGCTGGTCGTTTGTTGGAAGAACTAGGGCAGACAGTTATCGTTCTTAATATAGAGGACGGTCGTGCCAAGGGCAGTGCTCGTAGTGTGGAAGCAGTCGATATTTTTGAGGCTCTGGATCCTCATCGAGACCTCTTTATCGCCTTTGGAGGTCATGCTGGCGCAGCAGGAATGACGCTGGAAGTTGAGAAACTTTCAGATTTATCTCAGGTCTTGGAAGACTATGTCCGTGAAAAAGGTGCAGATGCTAGTGGTAAGAACAAGTTAAATCTAGATGAAGAACTGGATTTGGAGACACTTAGCTTGGAAACGGTCAAAAGCTTTGAACGTTTGGCACCTTTTGGGATGGACAATCAGAAACCTGTCTTTTATATCAAGGATTTTCAGGTCGAAAGTGCCCGTACTATGGGGGCAGGCAATGCCCATCTCAAGCTGAAAATTTCCAAGGGTGAGGCGAGTTTTGAAGTGGTAGCCTTTGGCCAAGGTAGATGGGCAACAGAATTTGCTCAAACCAAGAATCTAGAGTTGGCAGTTAAATTGTCTGTCAACCAATGGAATGGTCAAACTGCCCTGCAGTTGATGATGGTGGATGCGCGTGTGGAGGGTGTTCAACTTTTTAACATCCGTGGAAAAAATGCAGTCTTGCCAGAAGGGAGTTCCAGTCTTGGATTTTGCTGGAGAACTGCCAGATCTGGCGACTAGTGAAGCTATTGTCGTAAAAAAACATTCCTGAGGATATTACTCAGCTGAAGACCATTTTTTTCAGGAACAGAATTTCTCTGCTGTCTATTTCAAAAAATGATATTGACAAGGCCTACTATCTGACGGGATATGGGACTAGAGAGCAGTTTGCCAAATTGTACAAGACCATCTACCAGTTTCCAGAGTTTGATATTCGCTACAAACTGAAGGATTTGGCTGCTTATCTCAATATTCAACAAATCTTGCTGGTCAAGATGATTCAAGTATTTGAAGAACTAGGCTTTGTGACCATCAAAGATGGGTGTCATGACAGTGAATAAAGAGGCGCCAAAGCGGGAAATCGGAGAAAGTCAGATTTACCAAAATCTCAAACAAACCGTCAAAGACCAAGAAATGATGGCGCTGGGTACCGTGCAAGAAATTTATGACTTTTTAATGGAAAAAGAGTAGATGATAGGAAAGAGTTGGGCAACCAGCTCTTTTTTGAAAACAAATCTTCATTTTGAAAATCATTAAAAAAATGGTATAATGGTAGGAAAAGATTCGGCTAAAAGTAATAGTGCTTTTAGAATAAGAGGGTAAGCAACCCTATAATCAAGATAAACTAAGCTTTCGGAGGAAAAATGAGTAATATCAGTTTAACAACACTTGGTGGTGTACGTGAAAATGGGAAAAATATGTATATCGCTGAAATCGATGGGTCTATTTTCGTTTTGGATGCAGGTCTGAAATACCCTGAAAATGAACAACTAGGGGTGGACGTCGTTATTCCAAATATGGACTACCTTTTTGAAAATAGCGACCGTATCGCTGGGGTCTTCTTGACCCACGGACATGCGGATGCCATTGGTGCTCTGCCTTTATCTCTTGGCTGAAGCCAAGGTGCCTGTATTTGGGATCTGAGTTGACCATTGAGTTGGCCAAACTCTTTGTCAAAGGAAATGACACAGTTAAGAAATTCAATGATTTCCATGTCATTGATGAGGATACGGAGATTGATTTTGGAGGAACTGTGGTGTCCTTCTTCCGTACGACCCACTCTATCCCAGAAAGTCTGGGTGTGGTCTTGAAGACAGCTGAAGGTAGTATCGTTTATACAGGTGACTTCAAATTTGACCAGACAGCTAGTGAATCCTATGCGACAGACTTCGCTCGTTTGGCAGAAATCGGTCGTGATGGAGTTCTAGCTCTTCTTAGCGATTCAGCCAATGCGGACAGTAATATCCAAGTGGCTAGCGAAAGTGAAGTTGGGGACGAGATCACTCAAACCATTTCGGACTGGGATGGTCGTATCATTGTTGCAGCAGTAGCTAGCAACCTCTCTCGTATCCAGCAGGTGTTTGACGCTGCGGATGCAACAGGCCGTCGTGTGGTCTTGACAGGATTCGATATTGAAAATATTGTCCGTACTGCTATTCGCCTTAAGAAATTGTCTCTAGCCAATGAGAGTCTTTTGATTAAACCAAAAGATATGTCTCGCTTTGAAGACCATGAGTTGATTATCCTTGAGACAGGTCGTATGGGTGAGCCTATCAACGGTCTTCGCAAGATGTCGATTGGTCGCCACCGTTATGTGGAAATCAAGGACGGTGACTTTGGTCTATATCGTAACGACTCCGTCTATCGCCAAAAGAAGCAGTTATGGCGCGTGTGGAAAAACATGATTTACCAAGCTGGCGGGGTTGTCAAACTGATCACCCAAAGCTTTGCGTGTGTCAGGGCACGGAAATGCGCGTGATTTGCAGTTGATGATCAATCTCTTGCAACCCAAGTATCTCTTCCCGATTCAAGGGGAATACCGTGAGTTGGATGCCCATGCTAAGGCTGCTATGGCAGTTGGTATGTTGCCAGAACGCATTTTTCATCCCTAAAAAGGGAACCAGCATGGCTTATGAGAATGGAGATTTTGTCCCAGCTGGAGCGGTTTCGGCAGGGGATGTCTTGATTGACGGGAATGCCATTGGTGATGTTGGTAATGTGGTTCTTCGTGACCGTAAGGTCTTGTCAGAGGATGGTATTTTCATCGTCGCAATCACCGTTAACCGTCGTGAGAAGAAAATTGTGGCCAAGGCTCGTGTTCATACGCGTGGATTTGTTTATCTCAAGAAGAGTCGTGATATTCTCCGTGAAAGTTCAGAATTGATTAACCAAACGGTAGAAGACTATCTTCAAGGAGATGACTTTGACTGGGCAGATCTCAAAGGGAAGGTTCGTGATAATCTGACCAAGTATCTCTTTGACCAAACCAAGCGTCGTCCAGCTATTTTACCAGTAGTCATGGAAGCGAAATAATTGTTGAAATAAACAGAGAGAAAGTCGAGTTTCGGCTTTTTCTTATAGAAAAATAGAGGAAAAAATTATGGCAGTAATGAAAATCGAGTATTACTCACAAGTTTTGGATATGGAGTGGGGAGTGAATGTCCTCTATCCTGATGCCAATCGAGTGGAAGAACCAGAGTGTAAAGATATTCCTGTCTTGTACCTCTTGCACGGGATGTCTGGCAATCATAATAGTTGGCTCAAGCGGACCAATGTAGAACGCTTGCTTCGGGGGACTAATCTCATCGTCGTCATGCCCAATACCAGCAACGGTTGGTACACTGATACCCAGTATGGTTTTGACTATTACACAGCTCTAGCAGAGGAATTGCCACAGGTTCTGAAACGCTTCTTCCCTAACATGACCAGTAAGCGTGAAAAGACCTTTATCGCTGGTCTCTCTATGGGAGGCTACGGTTGCTTTTCAAACTGGCTCTTGCTACAAATCGTTTTTCTCATGCAGCTAGTTTTTCAGGTGCCCTTAGTTTTCAAGATTTTTCTCCTGAGAGCCAAAATCTGGGGACACCAGCTTATTGGAGAGGTGTGTTTGGAGAGATTAAAGATTGGACAACTAGTCCCTTATTCTCTAGAAAAGTCTGGCTAAAAAAATCGGATAAAAAAAAGACCAAGCTGTGGGCTTGGTGTGGCGAGCAGGACTTCTTGTATGAAGCCAATAATCTAGCAGTGAAAAATCTCAAAAAATTAGGTTTTGATGTGACCTATAGCCATAGTGCTGGAACTCACGAGTGGTACTACTGGGAAAAACAATTGGAACGGTTCTTAGCAACCCTACCAATTGATTTCAAATTAGAAGAGAGATTGTCATAATTTAGCTTTCTTTCAGCTTGTTTTAGTAAAATAGACTTTATTTGCTAGAAAGGTGGAGAGACATGCGCTGGATTTTTCGTTTGATAGGGGCTTTCTTTTCTTTTGTGTGGCGTTTGTTTTGGCGTCTAGTTTGGATAGCTTTTCTCTTGTGTGCTCTTGCTTTTGGACTTCTCTGGTATCTGAACGGTGATTTTCAAGGAGCGCTAAAGCAAGCAGAACGGTCAGTCAAGATTGGTCAACAAAGTATCGACCAATGGGAAAAAACAGGGCAACTGCCTAAGTTGAACCAGACAGATAGCCACCAACACTCTGAAGGAAGGTGGCCGCAGGCTTCTGCTCGTATTTACCTGGATCCCGCAGATGGATTCACGCTTTCAAGAAGCTTATGTAGAAGCGATTCAGAACTGGAATCAAACGGGTGCTTTTAACTTTGAAATCGTGACTGAGTCCAGCAAGGCGAGATATCTATGGCTACGGAGATGAATGACGGAGGCACTCCTGTGGCAGGAGAGGCGGAAAGTCAGACCAATCTCTTAACAGGGCAATTCTTGTCTGTCACGGTGCGTCTGAATCACTATTATCTGTCCAATCCTAACTATGGCTATTCCTATGAGCGCCTTGTCCATACGGCAGAACATGAGTTGGGTCATGCGATTGGCTTGGATCATACAGATGAGAAGTCTGTCATGCAACCAGCAGGTTCCTTTTATGGTATCCAGGAAGAGGATGTTGCAAGACTTCGAAAATTATATGAGACCAATGAGTAGGGAACTATCTTTCCCTACTTTTTTGCTATAATGGAACTATGAATAACTTGATTAAATCAAAACTAGAGCTCTTGCCGACCAGCCCTGGTTGCTACATTCACAAGGATAAAAACGGTACCATTATCTATGTAGGAAAGGCTAAAAATCTGCGTAATCGCGTGAGGTCCTATTTCCGTGGAAGTCATGATACTAAGACAGAGGCTCTGGTGTCTGAAATTGTGGATTTTGAATTTATTGTTACGGAGTCCAATATTGAGGCACTTCTCCTAGAAATCAACCTGATCAAGGAAAATAAGCCCAAGTACAATATCATGCTCAAGGATGATAAGTCTTATCCTTTCATCAAAATTACTAATGAGCGCTATCCTCGTTTGATTATTACTCGTCAGGTCAAGAAGGACGGAGGTCTTTATTTTGGTCCCTATCCAGATGTGGGGGCAGCCAATGAAATCAAGCGGCTGCTGGATCGGATTTTCCTTTTCGAAAGTGTACGAATCCACCGTCTAAGGTTTGCTTTTATTACCATATCGGCCAGTGTATGGCCCACACCATCTGTAAGAAAGATGAGGCCTATTTCAAGTCCATGGCTCAGGAGGTTTCTGATTTTCTGAAAGGGCAGGATGATCAAAATCATCGATGACCTAAAGGGCAAAATGGCAGCGGCAGCTCAGACTATGGAATTTGAACGTGCAGCGGAATACCGTGACCTAATTCAGGCTATTGGAACGCTTCGAACCAAGCAACGGGTCATGGCTAAGGATCTCCAAAATCGGGATGTCTTTGGCTACTATGTGGACAAGGGATGGATGTGTGTTCAGGTTTTCTTTGTTCGTCAGGGCAAGCTTATTGAGCGCGATGTCAATCTTTTTCCCTACTACAACGATCCGGATGAGGACTTTCTAACCTATGTGGGACAATTTTATCAAGAAAAATCTCATCTGGTTCCCAATGAGGTACTGATTCCGCAGGATATCGATGAAGAAGCCGTTAAGGCTTTGGTGGATACCAAGATTCTCAAAGCCTCAGCGTGGAGAGAAAAAACAACTGGTCAATTTGGCTATAAAGAATGCTCGAGTCAGCCTAGAGCAGAAATTTCAATCTGCTAGAGAAAATCTGTCGAAAAAGACCCAAGGGAGCTATTGAAAATCTGGGACGCTTGCTCCAAATCCCGACTCCCAGTCCGCATCGAGATCCTTCGATAACTCCAATATCATGGGAACTAGTCCCTGTTTCAGCCATGGTGGTCTTTGTCAACGGCAAAACCGAGTAAGAAGGATTACCGTAAGTATAAAATCAAGACTGTAGTCGGGCCAGACGACTATGCCAGTATGAGAGAAGTCATTCGCAGGCGCTATGGTCGAGTTCAGCGTGACGGTTTGACTCCTCCAGATTTGATTGTCATTGATGGGGGACAAGGTCAAGTCAATATCGCTAAAGCAAGTCATCCAAGAGGAGCTGGGTTTGGATATTCCAATTGCAGGTCTGCAAAAAGAATGACAAGCACCAAACCCATGAATTGCTCTTTGGAGATCCGCTTGAGGTGGTGGAGTTATCTCGCAATTCTCAGGAATTTTTCCTCCTCCAACGTATCCAAGATGAGGTTCACCGCTTTGCTATCACCTTCCATCGCCAACTGCGCTCCAAAAATTCCTTTTCATCACAACTGGATGGAATTGAAGGGCTGGGACCTAAACGCAAGCAGAATCTCATGAAGCATTTCAAGTCTCTAACCAAAATAAAGGAAGCCAGTGTGGATGAGATTGTCGAAGTTGGAGTACCTAGAGCGGTTGCAGAAGCTGTGCAAAGAAAGTTGAACCCGCAGGAAGAAGAGGAATTAGCTCAAGTGGCGGAAGAAAGAGTTGATTATCAAACAGAAGGAGAACACAATGAATCATAAAATCGCAATTTTATCAGATATTCATGGCAATACAACTGCCCTAGAAGCAGTGATTGCAGATGCTAAAAATCAAGGAGTCAGTGAATACTGGCTTCTGGGAGATATTTTTCTTCCTGGTCCAGGTGCAAATGACTTGGTCGCCCTGCTAAAGGACCTTCCTATCACAGCCAGTGTTCGAGGCAATTGGGATGATTGTGTCCTTGAGGCCTTGGATGGTGAATATGGTTTGGAACATCCACAAGAAATCCAATCAATGCGAATGACCCAGTTTTTGATGGAGCGAATGGATCCTGCAACGATTGTCTGGCTACGAAGCTTGCCTTTGCTGGAAAAGAAAGAAGTTGAAGGATTGCGCTTTTCTATCTCTCATAATTTGCCAAATAAGAACTATGGTGGTGACTTGCTAGTTGAGAATGATACAGAGAAATTTGACCAACTGCTAGATGATGAAGTTGACGTGGCAGTCTATGGTCATGTTCACAAGCAGTTGCTTCGTTATGGCAGTCAAGGGCAACAAATCATCAATCCAGGGTCGATTGGCATGCCCTATTTTAATTGGGAGGCGTTAAAAAATCACCGTGCCCAGTATGCCGTGATAGAAGTTGAAGATGGGGAATTGGTCAATATCCAATTTCGTAAAGTCGCTTATGATTATGAAGCGGAGTTAGAATTGGCCAAGTCCAAGGGGCTTCCCTTTATCGAAATGTATGAAGAACTACGAAGAGAAGACAACTATCAGGGGCACAATCTGGAACTATTTAGCAAGCTTAATAGAAAAGCATGGGTATGTAGAAGATGTGAAGAATTTTTTTGATTTTTTGTAAGAGTTTCCTAAAATAACCAATGCAAACTAAAAAAACGATTGGCTGGTCCAATCGCTTTTAGTATATCTTACTGTAATTGAGATTTATCTGGAAGGTAAGAACCACCTAGATAAGTATTGCTAAGTTTTTCAAGTGTTCCGTCTTGATAGAGTTCTTTGAGCGCTTTATCAAATTTTTCTTTAAACTCCTTTTGGTCGCTTGAGAAAACGATATAGTTGTTGGGGCTATCGGCAGAAGGTAAGTCAACGACTGAGAGATCTAAGCCACGGTCCTTGATAATCTTTTGGACGGATACCTTGTCAAAGACTAGGAAATCAAACTCTCCGTTAGAGAGGTCTAGGATTCGTTTACCGATATCCTCTCCAGAAAAATCGATAGTAGCGGGATTGTCAGTGTGTTTTTGATTCCAGTTATTGATGAATTGAGCGTTTGAAGTTCCAGTATCCTCCTGTGTTGTTTTGCCAGCGATTTGGTCAAGTGAAGTCAGAGGATTTTTCTTGTTGCTGACAAGGACGAGGGGATTATTCGAAATTGGAAGTGAGTAAAGGTATTTTTCAGCACGCTCTTTTGTGTAACTCAAGTTATTGGCTGCGGCTTGATAGTGACCAGAATCAAGTCCTGGGAAGATACTCTCCCAGGCAGTTCTTTGGAATTGAATCTCGTAGTCGCTGAGTTTTTCATCCACTGCTTTTAGAACTTCGATGTCGAAGCCTGTCAGATTTCCCTTGTCTTCGTAGTCAAATGGTGGCACATCGCCAGCTGTAGCAACGACGATTGTCTTTTGAGAGCTGGTCTCTTTAGGTGTAGCTTGATTTCCACAGGCAACCAAAAATGGTAGGATGGCTAGTAATAGGCTAAATTTTTTCATAATGTCTCCATTCAAATGTAAAGTTATCTGCTAGTTTATCAGAAACTGTTCCTGATGAACCAATATATATTTTTTATGGCTGTAATAAAAAAATCTTAATCATGAAAAATCCCTGCAAGCTCTTTCAAAATATGGTAGAATGGAAGCAGTAGAATTAGAAAAGGAAATCGATTATGAAATTTCTTGAATTAAATAAAAAACGTCATGCGACCAAGCATTTCACTGATAAGCCAGTGGATCCCAAAGATGTGCGTACGGCTATCGAAATTGCAACCTTGGCTCCAAGTGCCCACAACAGCCAGCCTTGGAAATTTGTGGTGGTTCGTGAGAAAAATGCCGAACTAGCAAAATTGGCATACGGTTCAAACTTTGAGCAGGTATCATCAGCGCCTGTAACCATTGCCTTGTTTATAGATACAGACCTTGCCAAACGTGCTCGTAAGATTGCCCGAGTTGGTGGTGCTAACAATTTCTCAGAAGAACAACTTCAATACTTCATGAAAAATTTGCCAGCTGAATTTGCACGTTACAATGAACAACAAGTCAGCGACTACCTAGCCCTCAATGCAGGTTTGGTTGCTATGAACTTGGTTCTGGCTCTTACAGACCAAGGAATTGGCTCAAATCTTATACTTGGTTTTGACAAATCAAAAGTCAACGAAGTTTTGGACATCGAAGACCGTTTCCGCCCAGAACTCTTTGATTACAGTAGGCTATACGGACGAAAAATTAGAACCAAGCTACCGCTTGCCAGTAGATGAAATCATCGAGAAAAGATAGAAGGAAGATAATATGACAGCAATTGATTTTACAGCAGAAGTAGAAAAACGCAAAGAAGACCTTTTGGCTGACTTGTTTAGCCTTTTGGAAATCAACTCAGAACGTGATGATAGCAAGGTTGATGCCCAGCATCCATTTGGACCTGGTCCAGTAAAAGCCTTGGAGAAATTCCTTGAAATCGCAGACCGTGATGGCTATCCAACTAAAAATGTTGATAACTACGCAGGACATTTTCGAGTTTGGTGATGGAGAAGAAGTTCTCGGAATCTTTGCCCACATGGACGTGGTGCCAGCTGGTAGTGGTTGGGACACAGATCCCTTACACACCAACTATCAAAGACGGTCGCCTTTATGCGCGTGGGGCTTCAGATGACAAGGGTCCTACAACAGCTTGTTACTATGGTTTGAAAATCATCAAAGAATTGGGGCTTCCAACTTCTAAGAAAGTCCGCTTCATCGTCGGAACAGACGAAGAATCAGGCTGGGCAGATATGGACTACTACTTTGAGCACGTAGGACTTGCAAAACCAGACTTTCGGTTTCTCTCCAGATGCTGAGTTCCCTATCATCAACGGTGAAAAAGGAAACATTACAGAATACCTTCACTTTGCAGGTGAAAATGCAGGTGCTGCCCGTCTTCACAGCTTCACAGGTGGTTTACGTGAAAACATGGTGCCTGAATCAGCAACAGCGGTTGTTTCAGGTGATTTGACTGACTTGCAAGCTAAACTAGATGCTTTTGTTGCAGAACACAAACTTAGAGGAGAACTCCAAGAAGAAAACGGCCAATACAAGGTGACGATCATTGGTAAATCAGCCCACGGTGCTATGCCTGCTTCAGGTGTCAATGGTGCGACCTACCTAGCCCTCTTCCTCAGCCAGTTTGACTTTGCTGGTCCAGCTAAAGACTACCTTGACATCGCTGGTAAGATTCTCTTGAACGACCATGAGGGTGAAAATCTCAAGATTGCTCATGTGGATGAAAAGATGGGTGCCCTTTCTATGAATGCGGGTGTCTTCCGCTTTGATGAAACAAGCGCTGATAATACCATTGCCCTCAACATCCGCTATCCAAAAGGAACAAGTCCAGAGCAAATCAAGTCAATCCTTGAAAACTTACCAGTTGCTTCTGTTAGCCTTTCTGAACATGGTCACACGCCTCACTATGTGCCAATGGAAGATCCACTTGTGCAAACCTTGTTGAATGTTTATGAAAAACAAACTGGTCTTCAAGGTCATGAACAAGTCATCGGTGGTGGTACCTTTGGTCGCTTGCTCGAACGAGGTGTTGCCTACGGTGCCATGTTCCCAGACTCAATTGATACCATGCACCAAGCTAATGAATTTATCGCCTTGGACGATCTCTTCCGAGCAGCAGCAATCTATGCCGAAGCTATTTACGAATTGATCAAATAAAACGATAGAAGTCTGAGATCTTATGCTTGGACTTCTTTTTTTGGAGGGAAAAGTAGATGTCTCAAATTGAAAGAATCAAGCAGGCTATTATGGCGGATCCGCAGAATGCCACCTATACAAAGCGTGGCATCGAGCCTCTCTTTGCAGCGCCAAAGACTGCTCGCATCAATATCATCGGTCAAGCGCCTGGTCTTAAAACCCAAGAAGCAGGCCTTTACTGGAAGGACAAAAGTGGTGACCGCTTGCGCGACTGGCTAGGTGTGGATGAAGATACCTTTTTACAATTCAGGTTATTTTTGCTGTTTTGCCTATGGATTTCTACTTTCCAGGGCATGGCAAGTCAGGTGATCTTCCACCTCGTAAAGGTTTTGCAGAAAAATGGCATCCGCAGATTTTGCAAGAATTACCAGATATTCAATTGACCCTCTTGATTGGCCAGTATGCCCAAGCCTACTATTTACAGGAGAAAGTCAGTGGCAAGGTGACAGAACGGGTAAAACATTACCAGAACTACTTGCCAGCCTATTTTCCACTAGTTCACCCCTCACCGCGAAATCAAATCTGGATGGCCAAAAATCCTTGGTTTGAGTCAGAAGTGGTGCCAGATTTGAAAAAAGAATTAAAAACTATTTTATAGTCAATGAAAATCAAAAGAGCAAACTAGGAAGCTAGCCGCAGGCTGCTCAAAGTACAGTTTTGAGGTTGTGGATAGAACTGACGAAGTCAGTAACCATACCTACGGGAAGGCGACGCTGACGTGGTTTGAAGAGATTTTCGAAGAGTATTAGGAGAAAAAGAATGAAAGAAATACCTTTGACGCATTTTACCAGCTTTACCAAAACGACCAACTTTCTTTAGTGGACGTGAGAGAAGTGGATGAGTTTGAAGCTCTTCATTTAGAAGGTGCTCACAATCTACCTCTTAGTCAATTAGCTGATATCTATGATCAGTTGGACAAGGACCAGTTGCATTATGTTATTTGTAAATCTGGAATGAGATCGGCGCGTGCTTGCCAATTCTTATCAGAACAAGGTTATGAGGTTATCAATGTCCAAGGTGGCATGATGGCCTTTGAAGAACTATAAACATTAGAATTTTCTCCTACTTGGCGTGGACTGGGTAGGAGAATTTTATTTTTAGACAATTCTCATTTTTGAGAATCTTGAAAACATTCAATATTTACTTCGTGAAGCTTTTTTCATACTCCTATTCATGATATACTAGGTCAGTATTTTATAAATATGAAGGAGATTTTCATGGCTAAAAAAGGTGCTCTAACAGGTTTGCTCCTGTTTGGAATATTTTTTGGTGCGGGAAACTTGATTTTTCCGCCTTCTCTAGGTGCTTTATCTGGAGAACATTTTCTTCCTGCCATCGCAGGTTTTGTCTTTTCAGGCGTCGGTATCGCCGTCTTGACTCTTATTATTGGAACGCTAAATCCTAAAGGATATATCTACGAGATTTCTACAAAAGATAGCGCCTTGGTTTTGCGACTCTTTACCTTTCAGTTCTTTACTTGTCAATCGGTCCATTCTTTGCTATTCCACGTACAGCTACAACAGCTTACGAAGTAGGGATTAGCCCTCTTTTGTCGGATGCAAATAAAGGTCTTGGTTTGATTGTCTTTACAGTTCTGTATTTTGCAGCAGCCTATTTGATATCGCTCAATCCATCAAAAATCTTAGACCGTATCGGCCGTATTTTAACGCCAGTCTTTGCGATTTTGATTGTTATCTTGGTTGTTCTAGGAGCTATCAAATACGGTGGAACAAGTCCTCAAGCTGCTTCAGCTGCTTATCAAGCTTCTGCCTTTGGTACAGGTTTCCTAGAAGGTTACAATACCTTGGACGCCCTTGCTTCAGTTGCCTTTAGTGTGATTGCGGTTCAGACCTTGAAACAACTTGGATTTTCAAGTAAGAAAGAATACATTTCAACTATTTGGGTGGTTGGTGTTGTTGTTGCCCTTGCATTCAGTGCTCTTTATATCGGTTTAGGTTTCCTTGGAAATCATTTCCCAGTACCAGCTGAAGCGATGAAGGGTGGAACACCAGGTGTTTACATTTTGTCACAAGCTACTCAAGAAATCTTTGGCTCAACAGCTCAACTCTTCCTTGCAGCTATGGTTACTGTAACCTGCTTCACAACAACAGTTGGTTTGATTGTGTCAACAGCTGAGTTCTTTAATGAGCGCTTTCCCACAAATCAGCTACAAGGTTTATGCGACAGCCTTTACCTTGATTGGATTTGCCATTGCCAATTTGGGTCTTGATGCGATTATCAAGTACTCAATTCCAGTACTGGTTATCTTGTACCCAATCACGATTGCCATCGTTATGATTGTCATTGTCAACAAATTTGTTGCTCTTTCAAAACCAGGTATGCAGTTGACAATTGCTGTTGTTACAGCTATTGCCATTGCAAGCGTATTAGGAAGCTCATTTAAGGTTGAGTTCCTTGCAAATCTTGTCAACGCTCTTCCTTTTGCCAAGGCATCACTCCCATGGTTGATACCAGCCATTGTCGGAATCTTGCTCTCATTGGTTCTACCAAACAAGCAAGAAAGCGATGTTTTTGAAATGGAATAATCATTAAAATCACTTTTGTAGCCAAGTCTACAGGAGTGATTTTCTTTTTTTATCCGATGATAAATGTGTTATAATAGGTAGCAAAAGAGGTGAAGAAATGAATCAAACAGTAGAATATATCAAAGAACTGACAGCCATTGCGTCGCCAACGGGCTTCACTCGTGAGATTTCGGACTATTTAGTCAAGACTCTAGAAGGTTTTGGTTACCAGCCGGTTCGCACAGCCAAGGGCGGTGTCAATATAACTATCAAAGGTCAAAATGATGAAGAGCATCGCTATGTGACTGCCCATGTGGATACGCTGGGTGCTATTGTCCGTGCTGTCAAACCAGACGGCCGTCTCAAACTGGACCGTATCGGTGGCTTCCCTTGGAACATGATTGAAGGAGAAAACTGTACCGTTCATGTGGCTAGCACAGGTCAAAAAGTATCAGGAACCATCCTTATCCACCAAACTTCTTGCCATGTCTACAAGGATGCAGGAACTGCAGAACGCACGCAAGACAATATGGAAGTGCGTTTGGATGCAAAAGTAACCAATGAAAAAGAAACTCGTGCCTTGGGGAATTGAAGTCGGTGATTTTATCAGCTTTGACCCACGAACTGTCGTGACAGAGACAGGTTTTATCAAAGTCTCGTCATTTGGACGATAAGGTCAGTGCAGCGATTTTGCTTAACCTGCTTCGTATTTATAAGGAAGAGAAGATTGAATTGCCAGTAACAACCCATTTTGCTTTTTCAGTTTTTGAAGAAGTGGGACACGGTGCTAATTCTAACATTCCTGCTCAGGTAGTAGAATATCTGGCTGTGGATATGGGAGCTATGGGAGATGACCAGCAAACAGATGAGTACACAGTGTCTATCTGTGTCAAAGGATGCTTCAGGACCTTATCACTATGACTTCCGTCAACACTTGGTTGCTTTGGCTAAAGAGCAAGATATTCCATTTAAGCTGGATATCTATCCCATTTTATGGTTCGGACGCTTCAGCAGCCATGTCTGCAGGGGCAGAAGTCAAACATGCCCTTCTTGGTGCTGGTATCGAGTCTAGCCACTCTTATGAGCGTACTCATATTGACTCGGTGGTCGCAACGGAACGTATGGTTGATGCCTATCTTAAGAGCGCATTGGTAGACTAATATGTGTCTTATTTGCCAGAGAATTGAGCTCATCAAGAAGGGAGAAAATCCCTATTTTGTCAAAGAGTTGGAAACAGGCTATCTTGTCATTGGAGATCACCAGTATTTTGCAGGTTATAGTCTCTTTCTAGCCAAGGAACATGTCACCGAATTGCACCATTTAGAAAAGGAAACGAGATTTCGTTTTCTAGAGGAAATGAGTTTAGTCCAAGAGGCAGTTGCTAAGGCCTTTGATGCCGAGAAAATGAATATCGAACTGCTAGGCAATGGTGATGCACATCTTCATTGGCATCTGTTTCCTAGACGAACAGGTGATATGAATGGCCATGGTCTCAAGGGACGTGGGCCAGTTTGGTGGGTTCCTTTTGAAGAAATGACAGCAGAAACCTGCCAAGCAAAATCGGATGAGATTAAAAGATTAGTCGAACGTCTATCGTTAGAAGTAGATAACCTATTAGAAATAAAGGAGTAGAAATGAAAAAAAGATACCTTATCTTGACAGCCTTGCTAGCCATGAGTCTAGCAGCTTGTTCACAAGAAAAAGCAAAAAATGAAGATGGCGCAGCTAAGACAGAACAAACAGCTAAAGCTGATGGAACAGTCGGAAATAAGTCTCAAGAAGCCACCCAGAAAAAAGCAGAAGTGGTCAATAAAGGAGACTACTACAGTATCCAAGGGAAATACGATGAAATCATCGTAGCAAATAAACACTATCCATTGTCGAAAGACTACAATCCAGGGGAAAATCCAACAGCCAAGGCAGAGTTGCTCAAGCTCATTAAAGCGATGCAAGAGGCAGGTTTCCCAATTAGTGATCATTATAGTGGTTTTAGAAGTTATGAAACTCAGACCAAGCTCTATCAAGATTATGTCAATCAAGATGGGAAAGAAGCTGCCGACCGTTACTCTGCTCGTCCTGGCTATAGCGAGCACCAGACAGGCTTGGCCTTTGATGTGATTAGCACAAATGGAGAATTGGTGACAGAAGAAAAAGCAGCCCAATGGCTCTTGGACCATGCGGCTGATTATGGCTTTGTTGTCCGTTATCTCAAAGGTAAAGAAAAAGAAACGGGCTATATGGCTGAAGAATGGCACCTTCGTTATGTCGGAAAAGAAGCAAAAGAAATTGCTGAGAGTGGTCTCAGTTTGGAAGAATACTATGGCTTTGAAGGTGGAGATTACGTCAATTAATACTCTTCGAAAATCTCTTCAAACCACATCAGCGTCGCCTTACCGTATGTGTAGGATACTGACTACGTCAGTTCCATCTACAACCTCAAAGCTGTACTTTGAGCAGCCTACGGCTAGCTTCCTAGTTTGCTCTTTGATTTTCATTGAGTATAAAAAAAAACAAACTTTTCTCTTGCAATTCTAGATAAATAGTGTATAATAGATGGGTATGTGTAAAGCATACTTGTGGGAGGTAAAAATCTTTAATTACCGCCAAAACCACAAAGGAGGATTTAAAAATGGCTAAAAAAGTCGAAAAACTTGTAAAATTGCAAATCCCTGCTGGTAAAGCTACACCAGCTCCACCGGTTGGACCTGCTCTTGGTCAAGCTGGTATCAACATCATGGGATTCACAAAAGAGTTCAACGCTCGTACAGCTGACCAAGCTGGTATGATCATTCCAGTTGTTATCTCAGTTTACGAAGATAAATCATTTACTTTCATCACTAAAACACCACCAGCTGCTGTTCTTTTGAAAAAAGCTGCAGGTGTTGAAAAAGGATCAGGTACACCTAACAAAACTAAAGTTGCTACAGTTACTCGTGCACAAGTACAAGAAATTGCAGAAACTAAGATGCCAGATTTGAACGCAGCAAACGTAGAGTCTGCAATGCGTATGATCGAAGGTACTGCTCGTTCTATGGGATTCACTGTTGTTGACTAATCAATAACACAGTAGAAAATCTCACAGCAGTCTATTAGTTGCTTTTCATACTAGGCAAGTGACTGAAGCTTGTACTTGGGTACAGCAAGGGAGCTTAACGAAGTAGGAAAAGAATCTAATAGACTGAAAACCCGCAAGACTTCATCATTTCGAGGAGTGACGTGGGAGATGAAAATCGATTGAACCACTTACAAGGAGAATAGAAAATGGCTAAAAAAAGCAAACAACTTCGTGCTGCTCTTGAGAAAATCGACAGCACAAAAGCATACAGCGTAGAAGAAGCTGTAGCACTTGCAAAAGAAACTAACTTTGCAAAATTTGACGCAACTGTAGAAGTTGCTTACAACTTGAACATTGACGTTAAAAAAGCTGACCAACAAATCCGTGGAGCAATGGTATTGCCAAACGGTACTGGTAAAACTTCACGCGTTCTTGTTTTCGCACGTGGTGCAAAAGCTGAAGAAGCAAAAGCTGCTGGTGCAGACTTTGTTGGTGAAGATGACCTTGTTGCTAAAATCAACGACGGTTGGTTGGACTTCGACGTAGTTATCGCTACACCTGACATGATGGCTCTTGTTGGACGTCTTGGACGTGTCCTTGGACCACGTAACTTGATGCCAAACCCTAAAACTGGTACTGTAACAATGGATGTTGCAAAAGCAGTTGAAGAGTCTAAAGGTGGTAAAATCACTTACCGTGCTGACCGTGCAGGTAACGTTCAAGCAATCATCGGTAAAGTATCATTTGAAACTGAAAAATTGGTTGAAAACTTCAAAGCTTTCAACGAAACAATCCAAAAAGCAAAACCAGCTACAGCTAAAGGAACTTACGTAACAAACTTGACTATCACAACTACTCAAGGTGTTGGTATCAAAGTTGACGTAAACTCACTTTAATCAGTAGTTTATAAAAGAGAAAACGAGTACGAAAGTGCTCGTTTTTTTAGGTACGACGACATGTCGTTTATCTGAGGTGTAAGTCCTTTGTGGGTAGAACCTGTTAGCGATTCTCAAGTCTGACGCTGGAAATAAGAATCTGCAGAGGAAGGGATAGAGAAATAGTAGGTCTACGAATAGAAAGGTGGAGGTTCGTAGAGCGGATGAAGATGAGAGCAATTCCAAAGTACAAAAAATAGTCGTAATCCATACGTTTAAATGATGGGAGGAGTTGAATTTGAACTAGAGAGGTAATAATAAATTTATGCTATAGTCATGGTGGCTTGTATGCTTTTGACTCTAGTTTATCAAATAATAGATTAGAATTGTCAGATAATATAATTTTATGTTATAATGAAGAAAAAACAGAGGTGTTCAAATGTCAGAAGCAGGTCATAAGTTTTTAGCAAAACTGGGGAAAAAACGCTTACGTCCAGGTGGAAAACGTGCCACAGATTGGTTAATTGCGGAAGGAGGATTTTCAAAAGAAAAGAGAATACTAGAAGTTGCGTGCAATAGGGGAACTACAGCAATTGAGTTGGCACAGCGTTTTGGTTGTAAGATAACTGCTGTTGATATGGATGCTCAAGCTCTAGAAGTGGCTAAAAAATCTGCTGAAACGGCAGGTGTTGGTCATTTGATCAGATTTGAAAGAGCAAATGCAATGAAACTTCCTTATGAAGATGCTAGTTTTGATATTGTTATAAATGAAGCTATGCTGACTATGCAAGCCGATCAAGCTAAGAAAAAATGTGTAATGGAGTATCTAAGGGTTTTAAAACCTGGAGGTCTTCTCCTGACACATGATGTGCTTCTTAAGGAAGCTAAAGAGTCTGTCAGACAGGAATTATCACAAGCAATTCATGTAAATGTAGGTCCTTTAACTCAAGATGGTTGGGAACAGGTGATGATAGAATCAGGTTATCGTGATGTGAAAGTATTGACTGGTGAAATGACATTAATGAAATTATCAGGTATGATTTATGACGAAGGTTGGCTAGGAACTTTGAAAATTTGTGTAAATGCTTGTAAAAAGGAGAATAGAAAGCAGTTTTTAACGATGTATAAAATGTTTGCTAAGAATAAGCAGAAACTGGGCTTTATTGCTATGGCTAGTTATAAATCGTCAAATCGTTAGATAATTATTGAAGTTAACTTTTCCTTTTTTCTTTCTTAAAAAATATGCTATAATAGAGAGTAAAAAACTTTGAAAGAAAGAAAAAGATGAATTTAAAAGATTACATTGCAACAATTGAAAATTATCCAAAGGAAGGAATTACCTTCCGTGATATCAGTCCTTTGATGGCTGATGGAAATGCTTATAGCTACGCTGTTCGTGAAATCGTTCAGTATGCTACTGACAAGAAAATCGACATGATCGTGGGACCTGAGGCTCGTGGTTTTATCGTGGGCTGTCCAGTTGCCTTTGAGTTGGGAATTGGTTTTGCGCCTGTTCGTAAGCCAGGTAAATTGCCACGTGAAGTCATTTCTGCTGACTATGAAAGAGTACGGTGTTGATACCTTGACTATGCACGCGGATGCCATCAAGCCAGGTCAACGTGTTCTTATCGTAGATGACCTCTTGGCAACAGGTGGAACTGTTAAGGCAACTATCGAAATGATTGAAAAACTTGGTGGTGTTGTAGCAGGTTGTGCCTTCCTTGTTGAATTGGATGAATTGAACGGCCGTGAAAAAATCGGTGACTACGATTACAAGGTTCTTATGCATTATTAATGAAAAACAGTCCCTAGGGCTGTTTTCTCTACATTAGGATATAAAAATAGACTATAGCTAGTTAGAGAAAAACTATAATTGAAAACTATATCTTCTTGCAGTATAATAAAGGGACTAAGTGTTTGAGATTTAGTTTCATACTCAATGAAAATCAAAGAGCAAACTAGGAAACTAGCCGCAGGCTGCTCAAAGTACAGCTTTGAGGTTGCAGATAAAACTGACGAAGTCAGTAACCATATCTATGGCAAGGCAACGTTGACGCGGTTTGAAGAGATTTTCGAAGAGTTTCAAACATATGCAATTATTCCTGAAAGAGTACAGTTAGGAGAGGGTTATGCCGATTCGAATTGATAAAAAACTACCAGCTGTTGAGATTTTACGGACAGAGAATATCTTTGTTATGGATGATCAACGTGCGGCCCACCAAGATATCCGTCCTTTGAAGATTTTAATCTTAAATCTCATGCCACAAAAAATGGTCACAGAGACTCAATTGTTGCGCCATTTGGCCAATACGCCTCTGCAACTGGATATTGATTTTCTCTATATGGAAAGCCATCGTTCTAAGACAACTCGTTCAGAGCACATGGAGACCTTTTATAAAACTTTTCCTGAAGTTAAGGACGAGTATTTTGATGGGATGATTATCACAGGTGCTCCAGTTGAGCATTTACCATTTGAGGAAGTGGACTATTGGGAGGAATTCAGTCAGGTAATCGAGTGGTCCAAGACCCATGTCTATTCGACCCTTCATATCTGTTGGGGGGCTCAGGCAGGACTCTATCTGCGTTATGGGGTGAAAAAATACCAGATGGACAGTAAATTATCAGGTATCTATCCTCAGGACACCTTAAAGGAAGGTCACCTTCTCTTTAGAGGCTTTGACGATAGCTACGTTTCCCCTCATTCACGGCATACGGAAATTTCTAAGGAAGAGGTCTTAAACAAAACCAATCTCGAGATTTTATCAGAAGGACCTCAGGTTGGGGTTTCTATTTTGGCCAGTCGTGATTTACGAGAAATTTATAGTTTTGGGCATTTGGAATATGACCGTGATACCTTGGCAAAAGAATATTTTAGGGATCGTGACGCAGGTTTAGACCCACATATTCCAGAAAATTACTTTAAGGATGATGATGTCAATCAGACACCTTGTCTTTGTTGGTCTTCATCAGCAGCCCTCTTTTTCAGTAACTGGGTGAACTATGCGGTCTATCAGGAAACCCCTTTTGACTGGAGAAAAATTCAAGATGATGCATCTGCATTTGGGTATTTATAAGAGGAATTATGACATATTTAGACGCTTTTAAATCAGGGAACTTGGTTTTACCGAGTGCCCTGCTCTTGCATTTTAAGGAACTCTTTCCTTCCAGCGACGATTTTCTGGTCTGGCAATTTTTCTATTTGCAAAATACGACAGGTTTGGAAGAAATGTCGCCAAGCCAGATTGCTGACAGGATTGGCAAGGAAATTTCGGATGTCAACCAGTCCATTTCCAATCTGACGGAGAGGGGACTGCTTCAGTATCGTACTATCGAATTAAATGGCGAAATTGAATTGCTTTTTGATGCTAGTTTGGCTTTGGAACGTTTGGATGACTTGCTTGGAGTCGCTCATTTAAGTTCAGACCAGTTGACACCTCAAAACCAGCTCAAGGATTTGGTGGAAACCTTCCAGCAGGAGTTGGGACGCTTGTTGACGCCTTTTGAGATTGAGGATTTGACCAAGACCCTAAAAGAAGATGGAACCAGTGCTGATTTGATTAAGGAAGCTCTTCGTGAAGCGGTTTTGAATGGAAAACCAAACTGGAAGTACATCCAGGCGATTTTGAGAAACTGGCGCCATGAAGGTATCAAAAGTGTGGCTCAAATCGAGGCTAAGCGAGCAGAGAGAGAAGCAAGCAATCCTCAGTTGACACAGGTGTCGGCAGATTTCAGAAATGCCATGGATCTCTGGAAGGATTAATCCATGGCAGCAGGCTTGAAATTCTAGTAAGATTTGCAAGCTGTGTCTAATTGTGATAAAATAAATAGAAAATAAATTGAAAAAAGAGGTATGTGAAATGTCACGTAAACCATTTATCGCTGGTAACTGGAAAATGAACAAAAATCCAGAAGAAGCTAAAGCATTTGTTGAAGCAGTTGCATCAAAACTTCCTTCATCAGATCTTGTTGAAGCAGGTATCGCTGCTCCAGCTCTTGATTTGACAACTGTTCTTGCTGCTGCAAAAGGTTCAAACCTTAAAGTTGCTGCTCAAAACTGCTACTTTGAAAATGCAGGTGCTTTCACTGGTGAAACTAGCCCACAAGTTTTGAAAGAAATCGGTACTGACTACGTTGTTATCGGTCACTCAGAGCGCCGTGACTACTTCCATGAAACTGACGAAGATATTAACAAAAAAGCTAAAGCAATCTTTGCAAATGGTATGCTTCCAATCATCTGTTGTGGTGAATCACTCGAAACTTACGAAGCTGGTAAAGCAGCTGAATTCGTAGGTGCTCAAGTATCTGCTGCATTGGCTGGTTTGACTGCTGAACAAGTTGCGGCATCAGTTATCGCTTATGAGCCAATCTGGGCTATCGGTACTGGTAAATCAGCTTCACAAGACGATGCACAAAAAATGTGTAAAGTTGTTCGTGACGTTGTAGCTGCTGACTTTGGTCAAGAAGTTGCAGACAAAGTTCGTGTTCAATACGGTGGTTCTGTTAAACCTGAGAATGTTGCTTCATACATGGCTTGCCCAGACGTTGACGGTGCCCTTGTAGGTGGTGCGTCACTTGAAGCTGAAAGCTTCTTGGCATTGCTTGACTTTGTAAAATAATTAGTAAGTAGCAAAAGCTAGGTGGAACAGCATTGAGATGTCTGTTCCATTTTTTATAGGAGAGGAAAGATTGAAAACAAAGATTGGAAAAATTGGATTAGCAAGTATCTGCTTACTAGGCTTGGCAACTAGCTAGGTCGCTGCAAATGAAACTGAAGTAGCAAAAACTTCGTAGGATACAACGATAGTTTCAAGTAGTTCAGAGCAAAATCAGTCTTCTAATAAAACTCAAACGAGTGCAGGTGTAAAGACCACTGCTTCTGCCCACTGGGAGGGGGATTATTATGTAAAGGCTGATGGTTCTAAAACAAAGAGTGAGTGGATTTTCGATACTAGCTACAATAGCTGGTTCTATATAAAAGCAGACGGTTGTTATGCAGAAAATGAAACAGATGCCAATCAGACTATTGAACTCTTGAAAAAATACAATATGAACTTGTCGTATCCTATCTACTATGATGTTGAGAACTGGGAATATGTCAATAAAACAAAGAGAGCTCCAAGTGATACTGGAATTTGGGTCAAGATTATCAATAAGTATATGGCAACAATGAAGCAGGCTGGTTACCAAATGTGAAAGTTTATAGCTATCGTCAACTCTTGCAAACTCGTTTGAATCATCCAGATATTTTACAACATGTCAACTGGGTTGCAGCTTATACTGATGCACTTGATTGGACAAATCCTCACTATTCAGGAGAAAAAGGATGGCAATATACTTCATCTGAATACTTAAAAGGAATTCGTGGACGTGTCAATGTCAGCGTTTGGTATTAAGATATAAAGTTGAGAAAGGAGTGTGCAAGAAATTTGCATCCTCTTTTTCTTTACTTTACTGAAGCAAAGGGGTATGACATTTATACTCTTCGAAAATCTCTTTAAACTACGTCAGCTTTATCTGCAACCTCAAAGCTGTGCTTTGAGCAACCTGCGGCTAGCTTTCTAGTTTGATCTTCATTGAGTATTAATCCAAAAATCTCTAAATAATTCTTAAATTATCAGTCTATTGCAACTTTTCTCATGTGAGTCTTTTGGCTTGCTATTGGTTTCTCTTAGTAGTATACTAAGGTAGTAATCATTAAGAAGTGGTTACAAAAAATAATGAATGAGGTAAAAACAATGGTAGAATTGAAAAAAGAAGCAGTAAAAGACGTAACATCATTAACAAAAGTAGCACCAGTAGCATTGGCAAAAACAAAGGAAGTCTTGAACCAAGCTGTTGCTGATTTGTACGTAGCCCACGTTGCTTTGCATCAAGTACACTGGTACATGCGTGGTCGTGGGTTCCTTGTATGGCATCCGAAAATGGATGAGTACATGGATGCTCTTGATGGTCAATTGGATGAAATCAGCGAACGCTTGATTACACTTGGAGGAAGCCCATTCTCTACGTTGACAGAATTCCTTCAAAATAGTGAAATCGAAGAAGAAGCTGGTGAATACCGTAATGTTGAAGAAAGCTTGGAACGTGTCCTTGCTATCTACCGTTACTTGTCAGAACTCTTCCAAAGGTTTGGATGTCACTGATGAAGAAGGTGACGATGTGACAAATGGTATCTTTGCAGATGCTAAAACTGAAACAGACAAAACAATCTGGATGCTTGCAGCAGAACTTGGACAAGCACCTGGTTTGTAAGAAACAATAGTAACATATATAAATCTGTAGGAAATTTCTTACAGATTTTTTCTATTCTGTAAGCTATTCCAAACCAGTCTTTTTTTGAGTTTTTTGATAAAATAGTACTATCAGTGAAAAGGATGGAAACATGACTAAGAAAATCGTAGCTATTTGGGCCCAGGATGAAGAGGGTGTGATTGGTAAGGACAATCGTCTGCCTTGGCATTTGCCAGCAGAACTGCAACACTTCAAAGAAACAACTCTGAATCATGCTATCTTGATGGGGCGTGTGACCTTTGATGGGATGGGGCGTCGCTTGCTTCCAAAACGGGAGACCTTGATTTTGACTCGTAATTCAGATGAAAAAATGGATGGCGTGAGTATTTTCAATGATATAGAGTCTGTATTGGACTGGTATCAGGCTCAAGATAAGAACCTCTATGTCATTGGTGGGAAGCAAATTTTTCAGGCTTTTGAACCCTACCTTGATGAAGTTTTTGTCACTCAAATTCATGCTCGGGTGGAAGGAGATACCTATTTTCCTAAAGAGTTTGACTTGTCTCTTTTTGAGACGGTTTCAAGCAAATCTTATACCAAAGATGAGAAAAATCCTTATGATTTTACCATCCAATACCGCAAGAGAAAGGAAGTCTAATGGAACGTAGTATATTTGGTTTTTTCACAGCCATGCTGTGTTTGGTCTGCTTGCTTGCAGGAGCACAGGCTTTTCGTAAAAAGCGCTATGGACTTTCTGTCCTGCTCTGGTTAAATGCCTTTACTAATTTGGTCAATAGTGTCCATGCTTTTTACATGACCTTATTTTAGATAGAATGACAGTATAGAATAGAACGGAAGGAAATCATGCCTACAACTAGGAATAATGATATGATGGTTTATTGCTCATTTTGTGGCAAAAGCCAAGAAGAAGTACAAAAAATAATCGCTGGGAACAACGCCTTTATCTGTAATGAATGTGTGGAGTTAGCCCAGGAAATCATTCGAGAGGAGTTGGCTGAGGAAGTCTTGGCAGACTTGTCTGAGGTACCAAAACCAATCGAACTCCTCCATATCTTGAACCATTATGTAATCGGTCAAGATCGTGCCAAACGTGCCTTGGCAGTGGCAGTTTACAACCACTACAAACGCATCAATTTTCACGATACGCGTGAAGAGTCAGATGATGTGGATTTGCAGAAATCAAACATCTTGATGATTGGCCCAACTGGTTCAGGGAAAACTTTCCTTGCCCAGACCTTGGCGAAGAGTTTGAACGTGCCTTTTGCGATTGCGGACGCGACAGCTCTTACGGAGGCTGGTTATGTGGGCGAGGACGTGGAAAATATCCTCCTTAAACTCTTGCAGGCTGCTGACTTTAACATCGAACGTGCAGAACGTGGGATTATCTACGTGGATGAAATTGACAAGATTGCTAAGAAGAGCGAGAACGTGTCTATCACACGTGACGTTTCTGGTGAAGGAGTGCAACAAGCCCTTCTTAAGATTATCGAGGGAACTGTTGCCAGCGTACCGCCTCAAGGTGGACGCAAGCATCCACAACAAGAGATGATTCAAGTGGATACCAAAAATATCCTCTTCATCGTGGGTGGTGCCTTTGATGGTATTGAAGAAATTGTCAAACAGCGTCTGGGTGAAAAAGTCATCGGATTTGGTCAAAATAACAAGGCAATTGACGAAAACAGCTCTTACATGCAGGAAATCATCGCAGAAGATATTCAAAAATTCGGGATTATTCCTGAGTTGATTGGACGCTTGCCTGTCTTTGCAGCTCTTGAGCAATTGACGGTCGATGACTTGGTTCGTATCTTGAAAGAGCCAAGAAATGCCTTGGTCAAACAATACCAGACCTTGCTGTCTTATGATGATGTTGAGTTGGAATTTGATGATGAAGCCCTTCAAGAAATTGCTAATAAAGCTATCGAACGCAAGACAGGAGCGCGTGGACTACGCTCGATTATCGAAGAAACCATGCTGGATGTTATGTTTGAAGTACCGAGTCAGGAAAATGTGAAATTGGTCCGCATCACTAAAGAAGCTGTCGATGGAACGGATAAACCAATCTTGGAAACAGCCTAGAGGTGACTATGGAAATCAATACACACAATGCTGAAATCTTACTCAGTGCGGCGAATAAATCCCACTATCCGCAGGATGAACTGCCAGAGATTGCCCTAGCAGGGCGTTCAAATGTTGGTAAATCTAGCTTTATCAACACTATGTTGAATCGTAAGAATCTGGCTCGTACATCGGGTAAACCTGGTAAAACCCAGCTTCTCAACTTCTTTAATATCGATGACAAGATGCGCTTTGTGGATGTGCCTGGTTATGGCTATGCCCGTGTTTCTAAAAAGGAACGTGAAAAGTGGGGGCGCATGATTGAGGAGTACCTAACGACTCGGGAAAATCTCCGTGCGGTAGTCAGTTTAGTTGACCTTCGTCATGACCCGTCAGCAGATGACGTACAGATGTACGAATTTCTCAAGTATTATGAGATTCCAGTCATCATTGTGGCGACCAAGGCAGACAAGATTCCACGTGGTAAATGGAACAAGCACGAATCAGCAATCAAAAAGAAATTAAACTTTGACCCAAGTGACGACTTTATCCTCTTTTCATCTGTCAGTAAGGCAGGGATGGATGAGGCTTGGGATGCAATCTTAGAAAAATTGTGAGGAAAAGAAAATGGCAAAAACAATTCATACAGACAAAGCTCCAAAGGCTATCGGACCATATGTTCAAGGAAAAATCGTTGGCAACCTTTTGTTTGCTAGCGGTCAAGTTCCCCTATCTCCTGAAACTGGGGAAATCGTTGGAGAAACGATCCAAGAACAGACAGAACAAGTCTTGAAAAACATCGGTGCTATTTTGGCTGAAGCAGGAACAGATTTTGACCATGTTGTCAAAACAACGTGCTTCTTGAGCGATATGAACGACTTTGTTCCTTTTAATGAGGTTTACCAAACGGCCTTTAAAGAGGAATTTCCAGCTCGTTCAGCTGTGGAGGTAGCTCGTCTTCCTCGTGATGTAAAAGTCGAAATTGAAGTCATCGCAGAGATTGGATAAGCTAGTTGAGGTTTGGTGTTGCCAAACTTCTTTTGATATAAGGAGAAAAAGATGACAAAGAAACAACTTCACTTGGTGATTGTGACAGGGATGAGTGGTGCTGGGAAACTGTAGCCATTCAGTCCTTCGAGGATTTGGGATATTTCACCATTGACAATATGCCACCAGCTCTCTTGCCTAAGTTTTTGCAGTTGGTGGAAACAAAGGAAGACGACCATAAGTTGGCCTTGGTAGTGGATATGCGTAGCCGTTCTTTCTTTTCAGAGATTCAAGCTGTTTTGGATGAGTTGGAAAATCAAGGTGATTTGGACTTTAAAATTCTCTTTTTGGATGCAGCTGATAAGGAATTGGTAGCTCGTTATAAGGAAACCAGACGGAGTCATCCACTAGCAGCAGATGGACGGATTTTGGATGGAATCAAGCTGGAACGTGAGCTCTTGGCGCCTTTGAAAAATATGAGTCAAAATGTGGTGGATACAACTGAACTGACTCCGCGTGAGCTGCGTAAAACCCTTGCAGAGCAGTTTTCAGACCAAGAACAAGCCCAGTCTTTCCGTATTGAAGTCATGTCTTTTGGCTTCAAGTATGGTATCCCAATTGATGCGGACTTGGTATTTGATGTCCGATTCTTGCCAAATCCCTACTATCTACCAGAACTGCGTAATCAAACGGGTGTGGATGAACCAGTTTATGACTATGTCATGAATCATCCTGAGTCAGAAGATTTTTATCAACATTTATTGGCCTTGATTGAGCCGATTTTGCCAAGTTACCAAAAGGAAGGTAAGTCCGTTTTGACCATTGCCATGGGTTGTACGGGTGGGCAACACCGTAGTGTGGCCTTTGCTAAACGCTTGGCGCAAGACTTATCTAAGACTTGGCCTGTTAATGAAGGGCATCGCGACAAAGACCGAAGAAAGGAAACGGTAAACCGTTCATGAGAAAACCAAAGATAACGGTGATTGGTGGAGGAACTGGGATCCCCGTCATTCTTAAAAGTTTGCGTGAAAAAAAGATGTGAAATCGCTGCTATCGTAACGGTGGCGGATGACGGTGGTTCATCAGGTGAACTCCGAAAAAAATATGCAGCAGTTGACACCACCAGGTGATCTTCGCAATGTCCTTGTGGCTATGTCGGATATGCCTAAGTTTTATGAGAAAGTCTTTCAGTACCGCTTTTCTGAGGATGCCGGAGCCTTTGCTGGCCATCCGCTGGGAAATCTCATTATCGCTGGCCTGTCAGAAATGCAGGGTTCGACCCTACAATGCCATGCAGTTACTGAGCAAATTTTTCCATACAACAGGGAAAATTTATCCTTCCAGCGATCATCCTTTGACCCTTCATGCAGTCTTTCAGGATGGGACAGAAGTGGCTGGAGAGAGTCATATTGCATCCCATCCAGGTATGATTGACCATGTCTATGTGACCAATACCCTCAACGATGATACGCCTCTGGCTAGCCGTCGAGTAGTGCAGACCATTCTTGAAAGTGACATGATTGTCCTTGGACCTGGTTCCCTCTTTACCTCTATTTTACCTAATATCGTGATTAAGGAAATCGGGCAGGCGCTTTTGGAAACCAAGGCAGAAATCGCCTATGTCTGCAATATTATGACCCAACGTGGGGAGACAGAACACTTTACAGATAGTGATCACGTGGAAGTCTTGCATCGTCATCTTGGCGGACCTTTTATCGATACTGTCTTAGTGAATATTGAAAAAGTGCCTCAGGAATACATGAATTCCAACCGTTTTGATGAATATTTGGTGCAGGTGGAACATGACTTTGCTGGTCTTTGTAAGCAAGTTCCACGCGTGATTTCATCTAACTTCCTTCGCCTGGAAAATGGGGGTGCCTTCCACGATGGGGATTTGCTTGTGGACGAATTGATGCGTATTATACAGGTGAGAAAATGAGTTTCACAGTAGCAGTCAAAGAAGAAATCCTAGGTCAGCACCATCTAAGCCGACAGGAATTATCTGCCATTATCAAGATGTCTGGCAGTATCGGTCTTTCGACTTCAGGCTTGACCTTGTCTGTCGTGACAGAAAATGCCAAGCTGGCTCGTCACCTCTATGAGTCCTTTCTCCATTTCTACGAAATCAAATCGGAAATTCGCCATCACCAGAGGAGCAATCTTCGCAAGAATCGGGTCTATACCGTTTTTACAGATGAAAAAGTGCAGGACTTGTTGAGTGATTTGCACTTGGCAGACTCTTTCTTTGGCCTGGAAACAGGTATAGACGAGGAGATTTTATCAGACGAGGAAGCTGGCCGTGCCTATCTCTGTGGAGCTTTCTTGGCAAATGGCAGCATTCGTGACCCTGAGTCAGGCAAGTACCAGTTGGAAATTAGTTCTGTTTATCTGGACCACGCGCAAGGGATTGCCTCTCTTCTCCAGCAGTTTTTGCTGGATGCCAAGGTTCTTGAGCGCAAAAAGGGGGCTGTGACCTATCTCCAGCGTGCCGAAGATATTATGGACTTCTTGATTGTCATCGGAGCCATGCAGGCGCGTGATGATTTTGAGCGGGTTAAGATTTTGCGAGAAACCCGTAATGATCTCAATCGGGCCAACAATGCCGAAACAGCCAATATCGCTCGGACAGTTTCTGCCAGCATGAAGACCATCAACAATATCAGTAAAATCAAAGATATCATGGGACTAGAGAATCTGCCAGTGGATTTGCAGGAGGTAGCGCAGTTGCGGATTCAGCATCCAGACTACTCTATCCAGCAGTTAGCAGATAGCCTCAGCACCCCTCTGACCAAAAGTGGTGTCAACCACAGACTTAGAAAAATCAATAAGATAGCGGAAGAATTATAAAACCACGAATCCTATGTGACTCGTGGTTCTTTTTTATAAACTAGTAGAGTGTTTTGGTTGTACTTTTTGTTCAGGATTGATGTAGTTGATAGCATTATTGACAGCGGTTGGAGCTTCTCCGAGGCCTGTCGCAATTAAGTCAATTTTTCCGTCATAGTAGCAGCAGTCACCGATAGCATAGATACCTGCTTGGCTGGATTCTTGTTTGCTGTTGACAATAATCTTGTGGCGGTTGAGATCTAGACCCCAGTTTTTAAGGTTACCGACAGAAGATTTGAAACCATAGTTGACAAAGAGGTGTTCTAGGTCAATCGTTTCTGTTTCATCAGATTTGACTTTTGTGATTTCAAGTTTATCGAGGCTTTTTCCATCTCCAAGGAGTTGGCTAGGGACAAATGGTGTCTTGATGGTTACAGAAGATTCTTGCAAGGCTTGGACACTGTGTTCTAAGGCACGGAAATTATCTCTGCGGTGAACAAGGGTAGTTGGTGCAATTTTTTCAAAAGCTAATGCCCAATCCACAGCTGAGTCTCCTCCACCAAGAATCGTCACTTTCTTACCAGCGTATTGCTGGATGTTGGAAACGTGGTAGTGGATATTTTCATAGCCCTCAACGCCTTCTAGTTCCAGCGGACGTGGTTTGAAGGCACCGCCACCCATAGCAATGATAACAGTTTTAGACAGGTGACTTCCTTTAGAAGTTGTAATGGTAAAGCCCTCTTCTTGTTTTTCAATCTCAAGAACTGTTTCATTGAGATGAATAGGGGTATCAAAGCTGTTTAGTTGTTCAATCAAGCGGTTGGTCAATTCTTCTCCAGTCAGGTTTGGGAAACCTGGAACGTCGAGGATTTCCTTTTCAGGATAGAGAATAGCAGGTTGTCCACCTAGTTGAGGAAGAGAGTCGATGATTTGGACCTTGGCTTGGCGTAGATGGGCATAGAAGGCTGCAAAAAGTCCGACAGGACCACCACCTACAATGGTAATATCATAGAGTTGAGACATGGTTTCTCCTTTGTTTTTTCTAGTCAGTTTATTTTATCATATTTTTTCTTTAATTTAAAATGAAGTAGGATAGGGAAAAAAATGCCAGAAAAATGGTATAATAGAAAGGAACGTGTTTGGACAGAGAGGAGACAGCAGATGAACTTTCAACAATTATCCAACCTGCAATATTGGACTAGCTTGTTTTCTAGTCCTTGGAGTATTGCCATCAATCTGTTTGATATTTTGATTGTGACCTATGTTTTGTATCGTTTTACAAAAGCGATAGCTGGCACCAAGATTATGATTTTGGTGCGAGGGGTCTTGATCTTTGTATTAGCTCAGGTTGTGGCCAATGTCCTTGGTTTAACAACGATTTCTTGGTTGATTAATCAGATTATCACCTATGGGGTTATTGCTGCGGTTGTTATCTTCTCTCCAGAGATTCGAACTGGTTTGGAACGTTTGGGAAGGGCGACAGATTTCTTTTCTACTACTCAAATTAGTGCAGAAGAGCAAATGATTCGTGCCTTTGTCAAGTCAGTTGAATACATGAGTCCTCGTAAGATTGGTGCTCTGGTTGCTATTCAACGAGTTCGGACCTTGCAAGAATATATCGCGACAGGAATTCCCTTGGATGCCAAAATTTCAGCAGAACTCCTTATCAATATTTTTATTCCCAACACACCCCTACATGATGGTGCTGTGATTATCAGAGAAAATCGAATAGCAGTAACCTCTGCCTATCTGCCCTTGACAGAAAGTACAGGGATTTCCAAGGAATTTGGGACCAGACACCGGGCGGCTATTGGTTTATCAGAAGTATCCGATGCCTTGACTTTCATTGTCTCAGAGGAAACAGGTGGTATCTCTATTACTTACAATGGGGTCTTCAAGCATGACTTGACGATTGAAGAATTTGAAGCGGAGCTACGAACAATTCTTTTGCCAGCTGTTGAGGAAAAAGCCAGTTTCAAGGAACGTTTGCTAGGAGGTTGGAAATATGAGAAAAAATAGTCTATATATCATTTCATCTCTCTTTTTTGCTTGTGTCTTATTTGTCTATGCAACGTCAATCAACTTTCAAAATAGCAATACCGCAAGGCAGGTCAAATCGGAAACCTACACCAATACGATAACGAATGTTCCTATCGATATTCATTATGATAATAGTCAATACTTTATTAGTGGTTTTGCTTCAGAAGTTTCAGTTGTGCTGACAGGTGCCAATCGTGTGGCTTTGGCCAGCGAAATGCAGGAAAGTACTCGTAAGTTTAAGGTCACAGCGGATTTGACGGATGCCAGTGTTGGAACGATTGAAGTTTCCTTGAACATTGAAAATCTTCCAAGTGGATTGACCGCTGTGGCAACGCCTCAAAAGATCACAGTGAAAGTTGGGAAGAAGGTTAAAAGAGATGGGATGATTGTTGTGCCACAAGTTGACCAAAACCAGATTGATCCCAAGTTACAAATTGATAGTGTAACCGTGTCAAATGAACGAGTTTCGGTCACAACTGACCAAGAAACATTAGCTAAGATTGACAAAGTTATTGCGCTTTTACCAACCAGCGAACGGATTACAGGTAACTATAGTGGTTCAGTACCTTTGCAGGCAATCGACCGCAATGGGGTTGTCTTACCAGTAGTTATCACTCCGTTTGACACAACAATGAAGGTGACTACAAAACCAGTGACACCAAGTTCAAGCACATCAAATTCAACTACAAGCAGTTCGTCGGAGACATCCTCGTCAACGAAAGCAACTAGTTCAAAAACGAATTAAAAATAGGAAAAGGATTTTATAAAAATGGGTAAATATTTTGGGACTGATGGAGTCCGTGGAGAAGCTAACGTAGAACTAACGCCAGAATTGGCCTTTAAGCTAGGACGTTTTGGAGGTTATGTCCTTAGCCAACATGAAACGGAAGCACCGAAAGTTTTTGTGGGACGTGATACGCGTATTTCAGGGGAAATGCTAGAATCAGCCTTGGTGGCAGGTCTCCTTTCAGTAGGGATTCACGTGTATAAATTAGGCGTTCTGGCAACACCAGCAGTAGCTTACTTGGTCAAAACAGAGGGAGCCAGTGCAGGTGTCATGATTTCTGCTAGCCATAACCCAGCCCTTGATAATGGAATCAAGTTCTTTGGTGGGGATGGCTTCAAACTAGATGATGAAAAAGAAGCAGAAATTGAAGCTTTGCTAGACGCTGCGGAAGATACTCTTCCTCGTCCAAGTGCAGAAGGCTTGGGAACCTTGGTAGATTATCCAGAAGGCTTGCGTAAGTATGAAAGCTATCTGGTTTCAACTGGAACTCCCCTTGAAGGAATGAAGGTTGCCTTGGATACAGCAAACGGTGCAGCGTCTACCAGTGCCCGTCAAATCTTTGCAGACCTTGGAGCTCACTTGACTGTTATCGGAGAAACACCAGATGGTCTTAACATCAACCTTAATGTTGGTTCTACACACCCAGAAGCCCTTCAAAAAGTGGTCAAAGAAAGCGGGTCAGCTATCGGTTTGGCCTTTGACGGAGACAGTGACCGTTTGATTGCGGTTGATGAGAATGGCGACATCGTCGATGGTGACAAGATTATGTACATCATCGGGAAATACCTTTCTGAAAAAGGACAATTGGCTCAAAATACAATTGTGACAACTGTTATGTCTAACCTTGGTTTCCACAAGGCCTTGGACCGTGAAGGTATTAACAAGGCAGTCACTGCAGTTGGTGACCGCTACGTTGTTGAAGAAATGAGAAAATCAGGCTACAATCTTGGTGGTGAACAGTCTGGTCACGTCATCTTGATGGATTACAATACAACAGGTGATGGCCAATTATCTGCTGTTCAATTGACCAAAATCATGAAGGAAACTGGTAAGAGCTTGTCAGAGTTGGCAGCAGAAGTAACCATCTATCCACAAAAATTAGTCAATATCCGAGTGGAAAATGCCATGAAGGAAAAGGCTATGGAAGTGCCAGCTATCAAGACTATCATCGAGAAGATGGAAGAAGAGATGGCGGGGAACGGACGTATCCTTGTTCGTCCCAAGTGGAACAGAACCCCTCTTGCGTGTTATGGCAGAAGCGCCTACAACAGAAGAAGTGGACTACTATGTTGATACCATCGCAGATGTGGTTCGAGCTGAAATCGGGATTGACTAAATCCTAGAAAACTAGATGAAAATTAAAAAAATTATGGTACAATAGCTTATAATATTGTAGCCGAGGGAGAAAGACATGAATCTTAAACGTGAACAAGAATTTGTTAGTCAGTATCATTTTTGATGCGCGTAATTTTGAATGGGAAAAATGAAAATGGAGCTCCTGAAACTAAGGTGGATGTGAACTTCCAATTGATTCAACATGACCAAGAAAATCAAGTGACTTCCTTGATTGTCATCTTGACCTTTATGATTGTATTTGATAAGTTTGTCATCAGTGGAACAATCTCACAAGTAAACCATATCGATGGCCGTATTGTTAACGAACCAAGTGAATTGAACCAAGAAGAAGTTGAAACCTTGGCTCGTCCATGTTTGAACATGCTCAACCGTTTGACTTACGAAGTAACTGAAATTGCATTAGACTTACCAGGAATCAATTTGGAGTTCTAATATGAAATTAGCTGTTATCACAGATTCTTCTGCTTATCTCAGTGCAGAGACCTTACAAAGAGAAGATTTGTATGTTTTGGATATTCCTGTCAATATTGATGGTGAGGAGTATGTCGAAGGTATCAATCTGACTGCTGAGGAATTTTACCAAAAAATGGCTCAGGCTTCTGAATTGCCTAAGACCAGTCAACCAAGTATTGCCAAGTTAGATGAAATTTTAACTTCGCTCAAAGAACAAGGCTATACCCATGTCTTAGGGCTTTTCCTATCTTCTGGAATTTCAGGCTTTTACCAAAATATCCAGTATATGGTCGATGATTATGAGGGCTTAACCATTGCCTTCCCAGACACTTTGATTACAAGTGCTCCGCTGGGTATCATGGTTGAAAGTGTCTTTAACTGGCGAGACCAAGGAGATGATTTTGCTATTATTCAGGATAAGCTAGCTATTCAAATCAGCCGTACGTCAGCCTTTATCATGGTCGATGATTTGGACCATTTGGTGAAAGGTGGACGTCTTTCAAATGGGGCTGCTATTTTGGGCAATTTGCTTAGCATTAAGCCAATCCTTTATTTCAACGACCAAGGTGTGATTGAAGTTTACGAAAAAGTTCGTACTGAAAGAAAGCAACCAAGCGCTTGATTGAAATCATCAAGGAAACTACAGCTTCAGGTCAATACCGTGTCATTGTCATTCACGGAAATGCTCCTGAAAAGGCTGAAGAATTGCGTCAGCACTTGCTTGATTCTGGCTTGGGTTCAGATATTTCACTTGCTACATTTGGTAGTGTCATTGGAACCCACCTAGGTGCAGGAAGTATTGCTCTGGGTTATATTCCAGTGATTTAGTTGGTGCTTCTAGGCTAGTTAAGATGCCTTGTATCTTAGAAATTGAACACGGACTACCTGCCTCTTGAAAAAAGATGCCTGCCTTGCCTTTCATGGAAAGTCAGCGTCATTCCCTATTTTTCATGGGCAGATAAGGTCCTTTGTATCTTAAATAGGAGTAGAGATGAGTATTCGAGTAATTATTGCTGGTTTTAAGGGAAAGATGGGCCAGGCTGCTTGTCAGATGGTCTTGGCTGATCCAGAATTGGACTTGGTAGCAGTTTTGGATCCTTTTGAGTCTGAGTCAGAATGGCAGGGTATTCCTGTTTTCAAGGATAAGGTTGATTTAGCGGGCTTTGAAGCGGATGTCTGGGTAGACTTTACTACACCAACTGTTGCCTATGAAAATACACGCTTTGCTCTTGAAAATGGTTTTGCTCCAGTAGTTGGAACAACAGGTTTCACAAGTGAAGAAATTGCAGAGTTAAAAGAATTTTCTCGTGCCCAAGATTTGGGTGGCTTGATCGCTCCTAACTTTGCCTTGGGTGCTGTCTTGCTTATGCAATTTGCGAGGCAGGCTGTCAAATATTTCCCAAATGTGGAGATTATCGAGCTCCATCATGACAAGAAAAAGGATGCTCCGAGTGGAACAGCTATTAAAACAGCTGAGTTGATGGCAGAAGTTCGAGAGTCAATCCAGCAAGGTGCGCCTGATGAGGAAGAATTGATTGCAGGTGCCCGTGGTGCTGATTTTGATGGCATGCGCATCCACTCAGTTCGTTTGCCAGGCTTGGTAGCTCATCAGGAAGTCATCTTTGGCAATCGGGGAGAAGGATTGACCCTCCGTCATGACTCTTATGATCGCAGCTCCTTCATGACAGGGGTGAATTTGGGAATTAAAGAAGTTGTCAAGCGTCATGAGCTTGTCTATGGATTAGAACACTTATTATGAGATTAACACAAATGCCTTCTGAATTTCAGAAGGCTTTACCAGTATTAGAAAAAATCAAAGAAGCAGGTTTTGAGGCCTATTTTGTTGGGGGTTCTGTTCGAGATGCCCTCCTCAATCGCCCTATCCATGATGTGGATATTGCGACGTCTTCCTATCCAGAAGAGACCAAGCAAATTTTTCCGCGAACAGCCGATATCGGAATCGAGCATGGAACTGTCTTGGTTTTAGATGGGGATGAGGAGTATGAGGTGACTACTTTTCGGACAGAGGATGTCTATGTGGACTATCGCAGACCCAGTGCGGTTTCCTTTGTGCGCTCGCTAGAAGAAGACCTCAAACGCCGTGATTTCACAGTCAACGCCTTTGCCTTGGACGAGACGGGGGAAATCATAGACTTGTTCCATGGGCTAGAAGATTTGGAAAATCAAGTCTTGCGAGCAGTTGGAGTGGCTAGTGAGCGTTTCAACGAAGATGCTCTGCGGATTATGCGTGGTTTCCGTTTTCAGGCCAGTCTTGGCTTTGAGCTTGAGTCAGAAACCTTTAAAGCTATGAAGACCTTGACGCCACTTTTGGAGAAAATTTCTGTGGAGCGTACCTTCGTCGAGTTTGATAAACTCTTGCTGGCGCCATTTTGGAGAAGGGGCTTGGCTTCCATGATTGAGAGTCAAGCTTATGACTATCTCCCTGATATGGCCTCTAGCCAGGACAAGCTCAACAGACTGTTTGATTTGGAGACTAATTTCACCTTTGAATCTTCTGAACAAGCTTGGGCAGCTTTACTGTGGGCTTTGGAGATTGAAAATGCGCAGCCATTTTTGAAGGCTTGGAAGACTTCACGTCAGTTTGCCAAGCAAGTTCAGGATTTACTGACTACTTTGGCCTTGCGTGAAAAGGGAGAATTGAGCAAGCGCGATTGTTACCGTTTTGACTTGGATTTGCTTTTACAGGCTGAAAATCTTCGTCAGGCTCAAGGAAAACCAGTCAACCCACAAGCTATCACAGAAATCTACCAGAGTTTGACCATTCATGATAAGAAAGAAATCCAAATCAATGGTGGTATTTTGATAAAAGAATATGGTTATCAACCGGGACCAGACTTGGGAGAGATTTTAACAGAGATTGAATATGCCATTGTCGATGGAGAATTGGAAAATGACCGTCAAGCCATCCATGCTTATCTAAGGGAGAAAAAATGAGTGATTTTATCGTTGAAAAACTAAGTAAATCCGTCGGTGACAAGACCGTTTTTAAGGATATTTCCTTTATCATCCATGACTTGGATAGAATTGGTTTAATTGGTGTTAATGGGACTGGTAAGACTACCCTTTTAGATGTCCTTTCTGGTGTTTCTGGATTTGATGGGGATGTTAGTCCCTTTTCAGTTAAGAATGATTACCAGATTGGTTACTTGACTCAGGATCCTGATTTTGATGATAGAAAGACGGTTTTAGATACTGTTCTTTCCAGCGACCTCAAGGAAATCCAGCTCATTCGTGAGTACGAATTGATCATGCTCAACTATAGTGAGGACAAGCAGGCACGTTTGGAACGTGTCATGGCAGAAATGGACTCTCTCCAAGCTTGGGAAATTGAGAGTCAGGTCAAGACCGTTCTTAGCAAGCTGGGAATTCAGGACTTATCTACTCCAGTTGGAGAATTGTCAGGTGGCCTAAGAAGACGGGTCCAGTTGGCACAAGTCTTACTTGGCAACCACGACCTTTTGCTACTGGATGAGCCGACCAACCATTTGGATATTGCGACTATTGAGTGGCTGACCCTCTTTTTAAAAAATTCCAAGAAGACCGTCCTTTTTATCACCCACGACCGTTATTTCTTGGACGCTTTGTCAACACGGATTTTCGAGTTGGACCGAGCTGGCTTGACCGAATATCAGGGGAATTATCAGGACTATGTTCGCCTAAAGGCGGAACAGGATGAGCGCGATGCAGCTCTTCTCCACAAAAAGGAACAACTCTATAAGCAAGAATTGGCATGGATGCGCAGACAACCGCAGGCGCGTGCGACCAAGCAGCAGGCTCGTATCAATCGTTTTCATGATTTGAAAAAGGATGTTTCAGTAGGTGCTGCTGAGACAGACTTGACCATGAACTTTGAAACCAGTCGGATTGGGAAGAAAGTCATCGAGTTTCAGGATGTTTCCTTTCGCCTATGAAAAACAAGCCCTATTTTGCAAGATTTTTAATCTCTTTGGTGCAGGCCAAAGACCGTATCGGAATCGTTGGGGACAACGGTGTTGGGAAATCAACTCTCCTCAACTTGATTGCAGGAAGTCTTGAGCCGACAGCAGGTCAAGTTGTGATTGGGGAAACTGTTCGTATCGCCTATTTCTCTCAACAAATTGAGGGTTTGGATGAAAGCAAGCGTGTTATCAATTACTTGCAGGAAGTGGCAGAAGAAGTCAAGACCAGCGGTGGTTCTACGACTTCCATTGCAGAGTTGCTGGAGCAGTTCCTTTTCCCACGTTCGACGCATGGAACCTTGATTGAGAAATTGTCTGGGGGAGAGAAAAAACGTCTTTATCTCCTCAAACTGCTCTTGGAAAAACCAAATGTTCTTCTCTTGGACGAGCCAACCAATGACCTAGATATTGCAACTCTTACAGTTTTGGAGAATTTTTTGCAAGGCTTTGCAGGTCCAGTCTTGACTGTTAGTCACGACCGCTATTTCTTGGATAAGGTAGCGACCAAGATTCTCGCTTTTGAGGATGGCAAGATTCGTCCTTTCTTTGGTCATTACACCGATTATCTTGATGAAAAAGTCTTTGAAACAGAGTTGGCCAATCAAGTGCAAAAGGCAGAAAAGGAGAAAGTGGTCAAGGTCCGAGAAGACAAGAAACGCATGACCTACCAAGAAAAGCAGGAGTGGGCAAGTATTGAAGGTGATATTGAGACCTTGGAAAACCGTATCGCTGCTATTGAAGAGGAGATGCAGGCAAATGGCTCTGACTTTGGCAAACTGGCTACTCTCCAAAAAGAATTGGAAGAGAAAAACGAAGCACTCCTTGAAAAATACGAGCGCTATGAGTATCTCAGTGAATTTGATAGTTAAAAGAATAGAAAAAATCCCGTCTCATGACAGGATTTCTCTATTCTTTTTTGGTTTCTTGATGAAAGATATTTTGCCAAGTTTCGTGGCGACGCCAGATACTGGTGTGGACGATTCCGTCCATCTCATAGCAGATGAGTTTGGTCTTCTGACTGATGGAAGTGATTTGAATATCCTTGATAGCTAAATTCAAGTCTTTTTCAGCTTTATAGGCTTCTTTATCCATCTGCTCTCCATTTTGACGAATATAGACAAAATCATCAGCCAAGAGTTCTTCCAGTTGATTTCCTTGGTCAATCAATTGTTCACGCATAAGCAATTTTTTATAAACATTGTCTAAAATTTCATCTTCAGGGATAGGTGCTGGCTCGATATGGACATCGGTATCAAAGACTCCAAAACGTTCCTCCAGCATAGACTCGACCTGATCCGCAATCTCATGACTCTCAAAAACAGACAAGTCAGGATTCATTTCTAGCGTAATATCAAGGTAAATGTTGCTACCGTAGGTGCGACCTCTTTGCGATTTGACCTTGCTGATTTTGGGAATTTCCATGATGGCCTTTTGATAGTCCTCAAGCAGACGGTCGTCAAAGCCATCTGAAAGACTAAAGGAAGATTCAATGAAGATATCATAGGCAGTTTTCAAGATAAAGAAGGTGATGATGATAGCAACCAGTTTATCCACAATGGGATAATTGAAACTGCTAGCTAGGATGGCAATGGTAGTTCCAAGTGAGGTAAGAGCATCAGAAAGATTGTCCTTGGCGGCAGTCTTCAGTGCCTTGGAGTTGGATTTCTTACTGAGGCGAGTATTGTAGAGATAAACTAGAAACATAATCGCTGCAGAAATGATTCCCAGAGTTGCACCCAGAGGATCAATGACCGTTTCTTCACGACTGAGAATCTTTTGAATGGTATTCCTTAGTACATCAAAGCCAACATAGAACATGATGATGGAAGTAATCAAGCTTGCCAAATCTTCAATCTTCCAATGACCAAAACGGTGGTCACGGTCTGCAGGTTGGCGCGCCATCCGAATCCCAATCAAGAGAGCAACATTCCCAATGATGTCCGAGACGTTGTTGAAACCATCAGCCACCAAACTGGATGAATGAAGAAGATGCCCAGTTGCCAATTTGGCTGCAGATAGGAGCAGGTAGGTCGAAATACTGATAATAGCCCCACGTTCAGCCAACTTGAGATTTGAAATAGATTGCTTCATTCAACTTCCTTTCTAGTCACATAGCATTCTACCATTATACTGGTTTTCAAGGGAAAATTCAAATAACTAAGAAGTGATTAGAAATTGAAATTATAAATACTTTTGTTTTAATTAGAAAAATATGATAGACTTAATAACGGAAGAATATATTGAAAAAAGAGGTAATAGTATGAAGAAAGAGAAAATGATTGCCTTCAGTTTCTCATTATTTCTAGGAATCATAACTTGGTTTACATTGGCGACAAGTGTTCGTAAGGGTTTACCCTTATTAGATGCAAGTATATTTGAATATTTTGGCTATGCAATGAGTCATGGGCAGAGAATGTATTTAGAGTTATTTGATCATAAGGGACCAGTGATTTTCTTGATCAACTATTTAGGATATAGTATTGGAGCGTCTTTAGGAATTAAAATATTATACCTTGTTAGTCTGATAGTTTTTTTTTCTACATTGGATATTATATTTCGAGACTTTTTACAGGTATAAGAAATTCATTTGTTGTTCTTGTGATTACTTTTATAATTTTTGAATCTTTTTTTGAAGGCGGATGGGGTTTAGAAGGTTATATATTGCCTTGTTTAACTTATTCACTTTATATTTTTTTAAAATATTTTTTAGAAGATAAAATTAATAAATATGAAATAATATTAAGTGGTTTTTCTTTTGCTGTAGTCTTGTTTACTAAGGCAAATATGATAGGAATTTGGTTAATTTTTTCGTTACTAGTTACAATAAAACTTATTTATCAAAAACAATTCTCCATATTCTTAAAGTATATTGCTCTCTTTATAACTGGAAGTGCTTTATTTATTGTCCCATTGTGTTGTTTTTTATGGTTTCAAGGATCACTAAAAGAAATGTTCTATCAGTCAGTAGTTATGAATTTTATTTATTCCAAAGAAAGTGGCTATTTGACTGTTATGGAAATGATAAAATGGTACATGAATCAAGTTAATGTTTTACAATTAAACCTCATGATAGTTATTGCTATGATTGCAGTTTGGAAACAATATGGTATAAAAATATTGTTTTACAATGGTGCTTTTATTTTCTGTTTGATGTTAGCTTTAATTTCTAAAAGAGCTTATTTGCATTACCTGATTGTCCTTATCCCTTTGTTTATTCCTTATATTAGTGTAGCTATAAATAAATTCATGAATAAAAGTTCTCTACTATACTTTTTAATATTTACAATAGGCTTAGTTTTTATTTATTGGGGACCTATCCATGGAATAAAGGATCGAGTAACAAATCGTTCAATTGATTATTCTGTAAATGAAAAAGAAGTTGCCGACTATATACATCAACATACAAATGAGCAAGATAGAATATATAGTCACAGGCTCAATGGGATTATTTATCTTTATAGTGAGAGGTTATCTAGTACAAAATTCTTCTTTATTCCGTCTTTAAAAGATGAGACTCCAATTATTGATTCTTTCAAAGAATCATTTGAAGTGAATCTTCCTAAGTACATTGTTTTTGATTCTAAGTGGGATTATGGTAGATTGACGGACTCCTTTATAAAAGAACTTATTCAAAAAAACTATCATGAGGAAAAACAAATCGATACAATGAAAATATATCAGATAAATTAGGAGAAAAAATGAAATTTTTTAACTCAAACAGATTAATTAATAGTTTTAAAAAAATTTTTTTAGTAAAGATAAAAAAAGTATCTTTGCAGAACTGAAATTATAAAATAACGATTGTTAAGTATTCATATGATTTCCCAGAGAACTTTGAAAAATCATATGAATGATGTATTTTAGACTGGGAGGATTTTATGAAAATAACTAATCAATTATAATGTACTGATAGGCAGAGAAAAAATGACAAGAGAATTTCTAGTATTAATAGTATCGTTAATAGGAATTTTCCTGTTTGAATCTATCTTTGAATCCAGATCAAGATATTTATATACTTTTGTTCCGATATATATTGTTGTAGCTTCAGTGGGATTTCAACAAATGACCCAGAATTTTAAAAAAAGAGCTCTTAAATTAAAAACAGGAGTGAAAAATGAACAGAAATAATCCAATTTTATATATAGTTATTCCATGTTATAACGAAGAGCAAGTCCTACCATATACTAATCCAATGTTTGTTGAAAAAATTGAACAATTAGTAAAGAAAGAAGAAATACATCCCCATAGTAAAATCATGTATGTAAATGATGGCAGTAAGGATCGGACTTGGGAATTGATAGAAAGTTATGCTAATTCCATTCCTTCTGTGGTTGGTGTATCACAAAGTCGTAATAGGGGGCATCAAAGTAGTGTCCTTGCAGGGATGTATGAAGCTATTCAGTTTGCTGATATTGTCATTACCATTGATGCCGATGGACAGGATGATATTAACTGCATGGATAAGATGATTTCTGAGTATAAAAGTGGTTCTGAAATTGTATACGGTGTACGTGATAACCGTGATACGGACTCTGCTTTTAAACGAATTACAGCCGAAGGTTTTTATAAAGTGCTACGCTTATTTGGAGCAGAAGTTGTTTTTAATCATGCTGATTATCGCTTGGTTTCTAAAAGATTTTTGCAGGAGTTAGAGAAGTTCCAAGAAGTTAATCTATTTCTTCGTGGTTTAATGCCTTTAGTTGGTTTTAAATATTCTTATGTTTCATATAAGCGCCATGAACGAATTGCTGGTGAGAGCCATTATCCACTATCTAAATGCTTGGTTTAGCTATGGATGGTATTACCAGTTTATCAATCAAACCGATTCGTTTGATTACAAGCCTGGGTGTTTTGACGTCATTCTTTAGTTTTCTATTGATTATTTGGGTTTTATGGAGTAAGTTTGTTGGTACGGTTGTGGCTGGATGGGCAAGCACCTATGCAATAGTTAGTTTACTTGGTGGAGTACAATTGATTAGTTTGGGAGTAATTGGTGAGTATATTGGAAAGATTTACCTAGAAACGAAACGTCGTCCTAGATATATTATCAGTGAACGTACTTTTGATAAGGATAGAATTTTATAGAATCTTTACTCTTTGAAAACTTTTCAAAATTTGGTATAATAGTACTACTCAAGGGAGTAGCTGGCAGAAACCTGTGATAGTGTCGTCATTCCGAATTTTATACTGAAAAGTATGCTTTCCGGCACTATCTTAAACAGCGAGACTTGTTATGATTAACAGGTCTCTTTTTGTTTGTCGTGAAAAGATGCGATGAGGAAAAGAGAGTCTGTTTTGCACACAATGTCAAGGAGGAGACACATGTCAAAAGAACAAAAACGCCAAGCGTTTTACACTCAGAGTCCTGAAGAGGTCTTGAAGGCTGTGGATGCAACCGAGCAAGGTTTGTCATCAAGCGAGGCGGAAAAGCGCCTTGCTGAATTTGGCCACAATGAACTCGAAGAAGGCGAGAAACGATCAATTCTAGTCAAATTCATCGAGCAATTTAAGGATTTGATGATTATTATCCTAGTTGCGGGCAGCTATCTTGTCAGTCGTGACTTCTGGTGGAGAAGATATCGCAGATGCCATTATCATCCTAGCCGTGGTTATCATCAACGCTGCCTTTGGTGTTTACCAAGAAGGGAAAGCAGAAGAAGCTATCGAAGCCCTCAAATCCATGTCTAGTCCAGCTGCCCGCGTTCTTCGTGATGGGCATATGGCGGAGATTGACTCTAAAGAATTGGTACCTGGAGATATCGTTGCCCTTGAAGCAGGTGATGTAGTACCAGCAGACCTACGTTTACTAGAAGCCAACTCTCTTAAAATCGAAGAAGCTGCGCTGACAGGTGAGTCTGTGCCAGTCGAAAAAGACTTGACAGTTGAACTTGCTGCAGATGCTGGTATTGGTGACCGTGTCAATATGGCCTTCCAAAACTCAAATGTGACTTATGGTCGTGGGATGGGTGTTGTTGTCAATACAGGTATGTACACGGAAGTTGGTCATATCGCTGGCATGCTCCAAGATGCGGATGAGACGGATACACCACTCAAACAAAACTTGAACAACCTTTCTAAGGTCTTGACCTATGCTATCTTGGTCATTGCCCTTGTTACTTTTGTAGTGGGTGTCTTCATTCAAGGGAAATCCACTTGGTGAGTTGATGACCTCTGTTGCCCTTGCCGTTGCAGCTATCCCAGAAGGGCTTCCTGCTATCGTAACCATCGTTCTTGCCCTTGGTACTCAAGTTTTGGCTAAACGAAACTCTATCGTTCGTAAGTTGCCAGCTGTAGAAACTCTTGGTTCAACAGAAATCATCGCTTCTGATAAGACTGGTACGCTGACCATGAACAAGATGACAGTCGAAAAAGTCTTCTACGATGCGGTCCTACATGACTCAGCTGATGACATTGAACTGGGTCTTGAAATGCCGCTTCTACGTTCAGTAGTCTTAGCTAACGATACTAAGATTGATGTCGAAGGCAACCTGATTGGTGACCCAACCGAAACAGCCTTTATCCAATATGCCTTGGACAAGGGCTACGATGTTAAAGGTTTCTTAGAGAAATATCCTCGTGTAGCTGAATTGCCATTTGACTCTGAACGTAAGCTCATGTCAACAGTTCACCCATTGCCAGATGGTCGTTTCCTTGTAGCAGTTAAAGGTGCGCCAGACCAACTTTTGAAACGTTGTGTTCTTCGTGATAAGGCTGGGGATATTGCTCCTATTGATGAGAAGGTTACAAACCTCATTCATACAAACAACTCTGAAATGGCTCACCAAGCCTTGCGTGTCCTTGCAGGTGCTTATAAGATTATCGATAGCATTCCAGAAAATCTCACTTCTGAAGAACTTGAAAATGATTTAATCTTCACTGGTTTGATTGGGATGATTGACCCTGAACGTCCTGAAGCTGCTGAGGCTGTTCGTGTGGCTAAGGAAGCGGGAATCCGTCCAATCATGATTACAGGTGACCACCAAGACACCGCAGAAGCTATTGCTAAACGTTTGGGAATCATTGATGCAAATGATACAGAAGGCCACGTTTTAACTGGTGCTGAACTCAATGAACTGTCAGATGAAGACTTTGAAAAAGTAGTTGGTCAATACTCTGTTTATGCTCGTGTGTCTCCAGAACACAAGGTTCGTATCGTCAAGGCTTGGCAAAAACAAGGTAAAGTCGTTGCCATGACAGGTGACGGTGTCAATGATGCGCCAGCTCTGAAAACAGCCGATATCGGTATCGGTATGGGAATCACAGGTACAGAGGTTTCTAAGGGGGCTTCAGACATGATTCTTGCTGACGACAACTTTGCGACTATCATCGTCGCAGTGGAAGAAGGACGTAAGGTCTTCTCAAACATTCAAAAGACTATTCAGTACCTACTTTCTGCCAATACTGCTGAAGTACTAACTATCTTCCTATCAACCTTGTTTGGTTGGGATGTTTGCAACCAGTTCACCTCTTGTGGATCAACTTGGTAACGGATACCTTCCCAGCTATCGCTCTAGGTGTTGAACCTGCGGAGCCAGGTGTTATGACCCATAAACCACGTGGACGTAAGGCAAGCTTCTTCTCAGGTGGTGTTTTCAGCTCCATAATTTATCAAGGAGTACTCCAAGCAGCCCTTGTTATGAGTGTTTATAGCCTTGCCCTTGCTTACCCAGTTCATGTGGGTGACAATCATGCCATTCATGCAGATGCCCTAACTATGGCCTTTGCAACCCTTGGCTTGATTCAGCTCTTCCATGCCTACAATGTCAAGTCTGTTTACCAATCCATCTTGACAGTTGGCCCATTCAAGTCTAAGACCTTCAACTGGTCCATCTTGGTATCCTTTATCCTTCTCATGGCAACAATCGTCGTAGAACCGCTTGAAGGCATCTTCCACGTAACCAAACTAGACTTGTCACAGTGGGGAATCGTCATGGGCGGAAGCTTCTCAATGATTATCATTGTTGAAATTGTTAAGTTTGTTCAACGCAAACTCGGTTTTGACAAGAATGCGATTTAAAAAAAGTCATCTTCGGATGGCTTTTTGCTACAGTTGAGGGAAAGGGCTTGCAGTTATCGGCTTTTGTGCTATAATTGCTATGATATAGTAAAAAGTAAGAGGAGTGTGATGGAGTGGAAAAGAAAATTGTGAAGGATATTTTGTTTTTATCTCAGGTATCTCAGCCGGCAAGTCAGGATGATCTGTATCTTGCCAGAGATTTGCAGGATACACTCTTAGCAAATCGTGAAACTTGTGTCGGTCTGGCTGCCAATATGATTGGGGTGCAGAAGCGCGTGATTATTTTTAATCTGGGCTTGGTTCCTGTGGTCATGTTTAACCCAGTGCTCCTGTCCTCTGAAGGACCTTATGAGACAGAAGAAGGCTGTTTGTCCTTGACAGGTGTGAGACCTACTAAGCGTTATGAAACCATAAGGGTTGCCTATTGTGACAGCAAGTGGCAGGAACAGACCATTACTTTGACAGGCTTCCCAGCCCAGATTTGCCAGCATGAACTGGATCACTTGGAAGGACGAATCATTTAGGAGGAAAGCAAATGAAACGAATAGTCTTCGAACTTATTTTTATCGCAACGACCTGGTATATCTTTTTACCGCCCCTTAACCTGACCAGCTGGGAATTTCTCTTTTTCCTCTGTGGGCATTTGCTGGTTGTGGCAATCTTATTTGGCTTTGGCAAGGGAATCAATCTGGTCAAAACAGTTCATGTGCGCCACGGCAAGGCGGAAGCTGCTTTAAATCTAGAAGATTTCAAAATCAATCGGTTGGGGAAAATTCTTTTTGCTTCTATTGGAGGAATTCTTCTCTTGGCAGCTTTGATTTCCTTGGTAACTTCCAGCATTTTTCAGGCTAAAAATTATGCCAATGTAGTCACAGTTACGGAAAAAGACTTTACTGAATTTCCTAAGAGTGATACCAGTAAGGTTCCTATTTTAGATAGAAGTACTGCTGAAAAAATTGGCGACCGCTACTTGGGTTCCCTGACGGATAAGGTTTCGCAGTATGTGGCGGCAGACACCTATACCCAATTGACGATTGATGGGAAACCTTATCGGGTTACACCACTAGAATATGCAGACCCTATCAAATGGTTTAATAATCAAGCTAAGGGAATCGGCGAGTATATCAAGGTGGACATGGTAACAGGAAATGCGAATTTGGTGGACTTGAAGACACCAATCAAATATTCAGACTCGGAGTATTTTAACCGCGATGTTAAGCGTCACCTGCGCTTGAAGTACCCAACTAAAATTTTCAAGACTCCATCTTTTGAGGTGGACGATGAGGGCAATCCTTTCTATGTAGCAACGGTTTACCAAAAGCAATTTGGGCTTGCGGTTCCTCGTCCTGTTTCAGTCATTATCTTGGATGCTACAAATGGAGAAACCAAGGAATACAGCTTGGCAGATGTTCCAGAATGGGTGGACAGGGTCTATCCAGCTGAGGAAACCATCGAGCAAATCAACTACAACGGCAAGTACAAGGACGGTTTCTGGAATGCCATGATTTCTAAGAAAAACGTGACCCAGACTACCAAGGGCTATAATTACTTGTCTATCGGAAATGACATTTATCTCTACACAGGTGTGACATCGGCTAATGCAGATGAAAGTAATCTTGGTTTCATCCTTGAAAATATGAGGACAGGAGAAATCACTAAGTACAGCTTGGCTTCTGCGACCGAAGAATCAGCCCGTGAATCAGCCGAAGGTGCTGTTCAGGAGAAATCCTACAAGGCAACCTTCCCAATCCTCATTAACCTCAATGACAAGCCTCTCTACATCATGGGCTTGAAGGACAATGCTGGCTTAGTCAAAGAGTACGCCCTGGTAGACGCAGTCGAGTATCAAAATGTTATCGTAGCTACGACAGTGGACGAACTGCTCAGCAAGTACGCCAATAAAAACGACCTTGAAATTGACAATGCAACAACAGAAAGCATCAAGGGTGTGGTAGCAGACCTCAAATCAGCTGTTATTAAGGGCGACACCGTCTACTTCTTTAAAGTTGATGGCAAGATTTACAAGGTTAAGGCCTCAGTATCAGATGACCTTCCTTACCTTGAAAATGGTAAAACCTTCGAAGGTCAAGTAGGAAAAGACAACTATCTCAAGACCTTTAAAGTGCAGTAAGAGAGAGACTGGGCAAAACCTCAATTTCAGGAAAAAATGAAGTAAATCTTTCCATCATAAAACGCATAGTATCCAGATTTCTCAATTCCTGATACTATGCATTTTTTAATTTTAATGCCTTTTTCCCCAGTCTCTTTTCAGATGAATTTCTTGGTAGTGGCTCAAAAATATGCTACACTATTAATATGAAAATTTTAATCCCAACAGCAAAAGAAATGAACACAGACTTGCCAAGTATTGAGGCAACTCCTTTAAGACCAGAAAGTCAGGCCGTGCTGGATGCCTTGGCCCTCTATTCTGCTAGTCAATTGGAGAGTTTTTACAAGGTTTCAGCCGAGAAGGCGGCGGAAGAATTTCAACATATCCAAGCTTTGAAAAATCAAGCCGCTCAACACTACCCAGCTTTGAAACTTTTTGATGGGCTCATGTATCGCCATATCAAGCGAGATAGATTGACCGAGGCAGAACAAGCCTATCTTGAAACTCATGTCTTCATTACCTCAGCTTTGTACGGGGTCGTTCCAGTCTTGTCACCTATGGCTCCTCACCGTTTGGACTTTTTGATGAAGTTAAAAGTCGCTGGTAAGACTTTTAAGAGCTATTGGAAGGCAACCTACGATGAGGCCATGAATGGTGAAGACCTAATTTTCTCCCTCTTGTCATCCGAGTTTGAGACTGTATTTTCTAAGGAAATCAGAGAAAAGATGGTGACCTTCAAATTCATGGAGGACAAGGGTGGTCAGCTAAAGATTCATTCAACCATTTCCAAGAAGGCGCGTGGTGCCTTCCTGACAGCCCTGATAGAAAATCAAGTACAAACAGTGGAAGATGCTCGTAAGTTAAGCTTTGCAGGATTTGCCTACCGAGAAGATTTGTCACAGTTACAGGAATTGGTTTTTGTAAAGGAAGTATAGAAATCAGATAAGAGAAAAGTCAGCAGGAACATGCTGACTTTTTTAGCTTATAAAGTATTGGATAAATGAATCTCATTTGATAAGGTATTGAGATGATTAACCAAATCCATGATTGAAAGGTGATTTCGGCAAATAAACTTTTTAGTGATGCCTGGAATATAGAAATTAGACACGATGATGTCATAATCTGTCTGATTTAAAATCTCAGGGCTTGTTTCCAATTGGTCCCAAATATCGAAGGTAAAGCGATTATTACAGTAATAGGAAAGCATATCCATTAAGGTGAGGGATAGGGCGTGGTCAAAGTTACTGATAATCAAACCTTGATAGGCGGTCGATTGGCTAATAATTGAGTAGTGATATTTTCTGCATGGGTGAAGATGGTGTAAATCAAGTGCTCTAATTGTTCAGGATAATCATGTTGCCCGATTGCTTGCCGATATTGAGCCAGTTCTTGACGAGCACTTTCCATAAAGTCTGGGAAATAGACCTTGAACTTTTCTAGTGTAATTCCCTTTTGCTCAAATAAGAGTGGTGTTGAAAAGGTTTCCTGTCTTTCAAAATAAGCTGTATTGTGTAGGTGCCAAATGAGCTCATCATGATTAGCAAATTTAATATTAAATGCTTTAGATAATCGTTCCAAAATTTGGCTTAATAACTGATAAGAATAGCGAGATTCCTCATTTTTATTTAGAGAATCAAAGAATTGCTGTGGATCTAGAAAAATATCATTTTGAAGAAAGGAAATGAAAATTTGGGCCACAATATCTGGAGTCATTTCCAGTCCAAATTGTTGAGAGAAGTATGCAAGCTTGTCCTCAAAATCTGGTAAATTCATTAAAACAGGATAGTAGTCTTGGTAAAAATGATTCGGTAAATCAATGAAATGTCCATTTTTTACTCGATGAATACTAATTGCGAGCATCAGCTTATACATTCTATAGATTGCAAATCGCATTGGGTAATTTGTGGATTTATAGAAGTAGTCAGCGAACTCTGTTATGACTTTTTCAGAAATATCTGGGAAAGGCCAGTCTAGAAAATAATACCGCTCTGAAAAGTATTGGGCATAAAAATAGCGAATATCGATTTCATTTCCATTCAGGGATGTTGGAGTAAAAGACAGTTCAATTTGGAATTGTTTCGAGAGAATGGTGGTAATTCTATTTCCTAAACGATAAAGATTGGCATTACTAGAATGCAGTTTTTCTACAGTTCGGTAAATAGGCAATCCTTCGTTAAAAAACATATATTCTAATAACTGAAAAGATTGGGAATGACTGAGGAAATAAATATAAATATCTTCTATACTTGCCGCTGTATCTAGATTTAGCATAATGCCATTGATAGAAGATTGAATTTTGAAGGTTGGGAATGCTGTTCGTAGTTCGTTTAAGTCATTTTTCAGGATACGCTCGGTGCATTCTAAAGTTTGTGCTAACTCGTTTAGACGTATCCAATCTCGTTTCTGAATGAGTATTTCAAGTAGTCGTAATTGTCGTTGTTCCTTTGTAGATAATAGAGATCTCATAGGGTTCTATCCTCCTAAGCTCATTATATCATAGTCTATAATAAAAATGCTAATATTGATATTGTTAAGATGAAGAATAATCCGATTTGATCTTAAAACAATATTTATGAATCGAATATAGGAAGGTAATTAAATGTTAATGGAATATTCGTATTAATTTTGAGATTACATTTTTACCTCTATATTATTTTTCTGTACCATTTGTACCAAAATATGAGAATCATTTTTTTGTCAGTAAATTCACTTTGATTAGAACAATTTAAATGAATCTTGAGGGAAAAAACACTATATATTAATTTATAAAACCATATTGAATTATATAAAAAATAGATGTAAATTGTATAGTATAAAATTATATTGAGGTAAAGAATATGAAACAGGCACAGAGAAAATCATTTGATTGGTATAAAATGCAACAACGTTTTTCTATTCGCAAGTATCACTTTGGAGCAGCTAGTGTACTGCTCGGGACAGCCTTAGTCTTGGGAACTGCTGTCAATATGCAAGCAGTACAAGCAGAGGAACATAATCCTGAGGCAACTAACAGTGTTTCTGTTGATAAGATAGCAGAAACTACTAAACCAGCAGAAGTTTCTACAGCTAAGAAAGAAACTACCTACGCAGCTCCAACTGTTGTTAATCCAGTAGAGGTGACTCCAGTTAAATCTGAAGCTGTTAAGGCAACTGTAGAAAAGGTTGAAGAGCCTAAAGTGGAAAAAGAAGAAGTTTCTCATCAAAGTGCAGTTGATAAATCAAAATTATTAACGGCTCTTTCGCGTGCAAAAAAATTAGAAGCAAAATTATATACAGAAGCTAGTGCTGCAAACTTGAAAGCAAGTATCCAAGCTGGTCAAGGTTTGCTTGGGAAAGCAGATGCAACTGAAGCTGAAATATCAGCAGCGGAGTCATCTATTCAATCAGCTGTCATTGGACTGGAACTCCGCTCTAACTCTGATAAAGGAACTGTATCAGAAACTTCTGTAGCGAAGAAAGCTGATGCAGCAGAAGCCAAAGAAGAAGCTAAACCAGCTGCAACAACGACTGATCGTTCAGTTCTTGATAGCGCTGTTTTGCCAACTAGCAGAGCTGCTATAGTTGAAGCGTTTTCAGCTCCAAAAACAACTAATGAAATTTGAAACCAGGTTTGAGCCTTTCTGATGCTCATCAAAATCCAGCTATCCGTAAGGAAGACTTGGATAAGGGACAAAGTGGTTTTAGAGCTTCTAGCAATCCAGCCAACCCGATTGTCTCAGGTTCTGGAAATACAGTTGCATTTGCAGATATTAGTCAAGCTGGTCGTAGTTATAGTTTCCGTGGCTACGGGAACGCACGTGGTGGTCATTCAATTCATTATGATGTGACGACAGTACGTCAAGGTAATAGATTGAATTTCACAATTCAATATTCTGGTCCAGGTGAATTTGTTAATAATAACTTTATCTTGGATAAAGGGGATGGATTTGGAAATCCTTCAAATGCAACTATCACAACTCCAAGATTAAGAGAGCAATCAAAACCTATTAGCCAGGGTGCCAACTTTGTATCTCATTCAGGATATACTATGACCTCTGCTACTGAAACAAGTATGCAACAGACAATCAGATTCAGTTTGCCAATCAACAATCCAAATGGTGATTTGTCTGTCCGTTTGAAACCTGTTACTTTTAACGTGGACCAAGGTGGTGGCGGTGCTGCTACTAGCAATGATCCATACAGTAACTCTAACTATTATTATAGAGCAAACCCACTATACTTGGATGCCAATCCAAATGGTGGTTCTAGTAACAAGGTTGTTACAGAAGACATTGACTTCCAAACAGTCTACCTTCCAACTAGTAAATTGCCAGAAGGCCAAACGAGATTAGTCAGAGAAGGTGAAAAAGGACAACGTCAAATTACCTATAAAGTCCATCGATTTGGTAACGAAACAATTCTAGGATTGCCAATTAGTAATAGTGTCACTAAAGAAGCTAAGCCACGTATTCTGCAAATTGGTGTTGCTAAAGAGCTAATCGATACAGTAAAACCACGTGTTGATCAAAATAAAGTCGGTGATACAAATAATCTTACTTTCTATCTTGATAACGATGGCAACGGGGTTTATACTGAGGGCGTAGACGAACTTGTTCAAAAAATTGCTATTAAAGATGGAGCCAAAGGTGAAAAAGGAGACCAAGGTGAACGCGGTCTAACTGGAGCCAAAGGTGAAAAAGGGGACAGAGGTGAACGCGGTTTAACTGGAGCTAAAGGTGAAAAAGGGGACCAAGGTGAACGCGGTTTAACGGGAGCTAAAGGTGAAAAAGGAGACCGAGGTGAACGCGGTCTCACTGGAGCTAAAGGTGAAAAAGGAGACCAAGGTCAGGCAGGTCGTGACGGTGTAACTCCAACTGTAACCGTTAAAGATAATAAAGATGACGGCACTCATACTATCACTATTAACGACGGTAGAGGTAATGTTACAAATACTATTGTAAGAGATGGGTTCGATGGAGCGAGTCCATTAGTTGCTACTCAACGAAATGAAGCAGATAAAACAACGACCGTTATCTTCTATTATGACCAAAATGATAACAACGAATTTGATGTAGGCGATACAAAACTAAAGAAGTCGTTATTGCAGATGGTGCCAAAGGTGAGAAAGGTGACAAGGGAGCAACTCCTAAAGTGACAACTGCTCGTGGAGCAGATGGCCGTAGTACTGATATTACATTTACAGTTCCTGGAGAAGAGCCTGTTGTAGCTAACATTAAGGATGGTAAAGATGGCCGTACACCAACTATTGACTTGAATGCTTTAGCAGAAGCAGCAGTAAGACTAAACAATCAAAGAAGCGGAAGAGTAAGAAGAGCATTATCAGACGCCCCATCTACAGCACCAGCACCACAACCAGTAGAAGGTACTCGTATTACAGCATACTATGATAACAATGGTAACGGTAAATACGATCCAGGTGTGGATGAATTAATTGGTACAAGTGATATCTTGAATGGTACAAATGGACGTAATGGTGCAGATGGAGCTTCTGGTACAGATGGTCGTAATGGTGCTGAATTATTAAGTGGACCTAAAGCACCAACAGCAAATGATGGTAAAGATGGTGATACTTATATCGATGCTACTACAGGAGATGTTTACAAAAAAGAAGGCAGAAACTGGAACCAAATTGGCAACATCAGAGGACCTCAAGGATTACCAGGTCCAAAAGGTGACAAGGGAGAAAATGGTCGTGATGGCTTCACACCAGAAGTAACAGTGACAGACAACCATGATGGCACACACACCATTACTATCACCCAACCAGAAGGACGTCCAGCTCTTACAACAACCGTTAAAAACGGGGAAAATGGCCAAACACCGAAAGTTAAGGCAGAACGTGATGAAGCCAAGAAACAAACTACTCTAACCTTCTACCTTGACAAAGATGGCGATGGAAACTATACAGAAGGCACAGATACGCTCGTTCAAACCTCTATCGTTAAAGACGGTCAAGACGGAGCAGCTGGACAAGCAGGACGTGATGGTAAAGAAGTATTAAACGGAAAAGTAGATCCAACACCAAGAGACGGAAAAGATGGAGACAGCTTCGTTAATACTGCCACAGGAGATATCTTCGTTAAGAAGAACAATACTTGGGAACAAGCAGGCAACATCAAAGGTCCAAAAGGTGACAAGGGAGAAAATGGTCGTGATGGCTTCACACCAGAAGTAACAGTGACAGATAATCATGATGGCACACACACCATTACTATCACCCAACCAGAAGGCAGACCAGCTGTCACAACAACAATTAAAAACGGAGTAGACGGCCAAACACCAAAAGTCAAAGCTGTTCGTGATGAAGCTAAAAAACAAACAACATTAACATTCTACGTTGACAAAGATGGCGATGGTAATTATACAGAAGGCACAGATACGCTCGTTCAGACATCAATTGTCAAAGACGGTCAAGATGGAGCAGCTGGACAAGCAGGACGTGATGGTAAAGAAGTTCTAAATGGCAAAGTTGCTCCAACACCAAGAGACGGCAAAGATGGAGACAGCTTCGTAAATACCGTTACAGGAGATGTCTTCGTTAAGAAGAACAATGCATGGGAACAAGCAGGTAACATCAAAGGTCCTAAAGGTGACAAGGGAGAAAATGGTCGTGATGGCTTCACACCAGAAGTAACAGTGACAGACAACCATGATGGTAGTCACACAATTACAGTTACGCAACCAGAAGGTCACCCAGCCCTTACAACAATCGTTAAAAACGGAGTAGACGGCCAAACACCAAAAGTCAAAGCTGTTCGTGATGAAGCTAAAAAACAAACTACTCTAACCTTCTACCTTGACAAAGATGGCGATGGTAATTATACAGAAGGCACAGATACTCTCGTTCAGACATCAATTGTCAAAGACGGTCAAGATGGAGCAGCTGGACAAGCAGGACGTGATGGTAAAGAAGTTCTAAATGGCAAAGTAGATCCAACACCAAGAGACGGAAAAGATGGAGACAGCTTCGTTAATACTGCCACAGGAGATGTCTTCGTTAAGAAGAACAATGCCTGGGAACCAGCTGGCAACATCAAAGGTCCAAAAGGTGACAAGGGAGAAAATGGTCGAGACGGCTTCACACCAGAAGTAACAGTGACAGACAACCATGATGGCACACATACCATCACCATCACCCAACCAGAAGGACGTCCAGCTCTTACAACAATCGTTAAAAACGGAGTAGACGGCCAAACACCAAAAGTCAAAGCTGTTCGTGATGAAGCCAAGAAACAAACTACTCTAACCTTCTACATTGACAAAGATGGCGATGGAAACTATACAGAAGGCACAGATACGCTCGTTCAAACATCCATCGTTAAAGACGGTCAAGACGGAGCAGCAGGTCGTGACGGTAAAGAAGTCTTAAACGGAACAGTAGATCCACAACCAAGAGACGGCAAAGATGGAGACAGCTTCGTAAATACCGTTACAGGAGATGTCTTCGTTAAGAAGAACAATGCCTGGGAACCAGCAGGCAACATCAAAGGTCCTAAAGGTGACAAGGGTGAGAACGGAAAAGACGGCTTCACACCAGAGGTAAGTGTTACAGACAATCATGATGGTAGTCACACCATCACTATCACTCAACCAGAAGGTCGCCCAGCCCTTACAACAACCGTTAAAAACGGAGTAGACGGCCAAACACCAAAAGTTAAAGCAGAACGTGATGAAGCTAAAAAACAAACAACATTAACATTCTACGTTGACAAAGATGGCGATGGAAACTATACAGAAGGAACAGATACGCTCGTTCAAACCTCTATCGTTAAAGACGGAGAGAAAGGTGAAGATGGGAAAACTCCTGAAGTAACTGTAACACCAGGAAAAGATGGGCATAGTTCTGACATTACATTTACAGTTCCAGGAAAAGATCCAGTTACTGTAAATGTGAAGAATGGTGAAAATGGGTTAAACGGCAAAACTCCAAAAGTTGATTTACTTCGTGTTGAAGGCAAAAATGGAAATCCATCTCATACAATTGTTACCTTCTATACTGATGAAAACAATGATGGTAAATACACACCAGGAACTGATGAACTTCTAGGTTCTGAAATGATTAAAGATGGAGCTAAAGGTGCTGATGGACGTGATGGTAAGTCATTGCTCACTGTTAAAGAAGGTAAAGAAACAAAAGTTTATCAAGAAGATCCAGCTCATCCGGGTCAACCATTAACTCCTGACAGACCTCTTGCAGTAATTAGAGATGGGGTAGACGGAAAATCACCAACTGTAACTGCTGCTCGTAAGGAAGAAGTTGATCATAAGGGAGTAGAGATTACTGTCGATAATCACGATGGTTCACAACCGACTACAGTATTTGTTCATGATGGAGCTAAAGGCGAAACTGGAGCGAATGGTCAAAATGGACAAACACCTACAGTTACAACTCAACGTGGAGCAGATGGACATAGTACAGTTGTAACCATTACAACACCAGGAAAAGAACCAGTAACATTTACAGTTAGAGATGGTCTAGATGGACATAATGGTAACAATGGACGAACTCCTAAAATTGATTTACAACCATATATTAATGGAGAAGATTCTTTTAGAAGAGCAAGAAGAAGTGTAGGAAATAACCCGGATGAAGCATCAGAACATCCTAATTCTAGAGCAACATCTTCTGATAACGCAGATGGTACTCATGTTACAGTTTATTTTGATAATAATGGAAATAATCATTACGATCCGGGAGTAGATGAGTTAATCAGTGAACGTGATGTATTGAACGGAGTTAATGGAGAAAATGGTGCTAGTGGTAGAGACGGACGTAATGGATCTGAACTTTTAAGTGGAAATATTGCACCAACTCCAAAAGATGGAAAAAATGGAGATACTTATATTGATAGCTCAACAGGAGATGTCTATAAAAAACAAAACGGAGCATGGAATAAGACTGGCAATATAAGAGGACCACAAGGAGCAAAAGGAGACACACCAGAAGTTACAGCTAAACCAGGTGCAGATGGACATAGTACAGACATTACAATTACAACACCAGGAAAAGATCCTGTTACCGTAAATGTAAAAAATGGTAAAGATGGAAAATCTCTAATTGCTAAAAAAGAAGGTAATGAAACTAAAATTTTTGTAGAAGATCCAGCAAATCCAGGTCAACCATTAGATGCTACAAAACCACTTGCAACAGTTCTTGATGGACTAAAAGGTGAAAAAGGTGATAATGGAGCAGATGGTAAATCACCAGTTGTCACAATGACAGATAATGGAGATGGAACACATTCTATTACAGTACGAAATGGAGATGGCTCTGAATCAACTACTAAAGTTAAAGATGGTAAAGATGGGAAAACAGCTACTATCACCACAACTGAAAATCCAGATGGAAGTCACACAATTACTGTAACAAATCCAGATGGAAGCTCAAAAGAAACTGTTGTTAAAAATGGTAAAGACGGTAAGACTCCAAAAGTTGAAGTCACTGATAACAACGATGGAACTCACACTGTTAAAGTGACGGATGGAGACGGTAATGTAACGAACGCTATCATCAAAGATGGTAAAGATGGTAAAGCTGCTTCAGCTACAACAAGAGAAAATCCAGACGGAAGTCACACAGTAACAATCACTAACCCAGACGGAACTAAGAATGAGTTTGTTGTTAAGAATGGACGTGATGGTGTTGACGGACGTACTCCAACCGCATCTGTTCGTGATAATGGAGACGGAAGTCATACAATCGTTATTGCAAATCCAGAAGGTGTGACAACTGAAACTACAGTACGTGATGGTAAATCACCAAAAGTAACAATAACTGACGAGCAAAATGGAACTCATAAGATCTCAGTTCTAAATGGAGATGGAACAACTACTGAAACAATCATTAAAGATGGTAAATCTCCAGTAGCAACTGTTAAAGACAACCATGATGGTACTTACACTATTCGTGTAGAAAACGGTAATGGTACTGTTTCTGAAACCACAATTCGTGACGGTAAATCACCAACTGCTAAAGTAGTAGACAATGGAGATGGAACTCATACTATCACAGTTGTGAACTCAGATGGTACAACTACTACAACCACAGTTCGTGATGGTAAAGCACCAAAACTTGAAGTGATTAATAACAACAACGGTTCACACACTATTAAAGTGACAGGTGCTGATGGTAAAGAAACGACAACTACAATCTTTGATGGTAAAACACCAAAAGCGAATATCGTTGATAACGGAGATGGAACTCATACATTAACAATCGTAGATTCTGATGGTCGTGAATACAAATCTATTATCAAAGATGGTAAAGACGGTAAAGATGGCGTTTCACCAACTGTAACTGTTAAAAATAACAACGATGGAACTCACGTTGTTACAATTACTAATCCGGATGGAAGTAAGACAGAAATGGTGATTAAAGACGGTAAAGATGGTAAATCACCAAAAGTTTCTGTTGAAGATAATGGTGATGGTAGTCATACAATCACAATCATCAATTCTGACGGAACTGTGACAAAAACAGTTATTAAAGATGGTAAAGATGGTCGCGATGGTAAAGACGGCAAAGATGGTAAATGTGGATGTCAAGACAAACCAGTTCCTCCAACACCTAATGTGCCAGAAAGACCAATGTTTGCAATGCCAGAACCACCAGTTCACGAATTGTCAGAATTCAACGGTAGTGTGCCAGGAATGCCAGAAGTTCATGAATTGCCAGAATTCAACGGTGGTGTGCCAGGTATGCCTGAAGTCAATGAACTTTCTAATCCAGAAGTTCCAGGGATGCCAACACCTCCAGTACAAGAAATTCCAGAGTTTAATGGCGGAGTACCTGATATGCCAGAAGTAAATGACAAACCAACTTTAAACATTCCTGAAGTTCCAACACAACCAAATCCAAATGTACCAGTTCAACCGGTAACACCATTAACTTCTAACCCAGTAGGATCAACTACAGGTAAAAGAAAAATCATGGGGACAAATTACCTGAAACTGGAAGCCAATCTGATTATATCTCTGTTCTTCTAGGTAGCGGTATTCTATTGAGCCTATATGTAGGGACGAAGAAAAGAAGATTAATCAGCCAAAAAGCAGTCACTAATTTCTCGAAAGAAGATGAGAAGTGATAGATATTGGATGAAAGAATATTCTTAGAATGATTTTTCCTATGATGGAAAAAGACTGCTAAAAAAACCTTGAGTGGTAACGCTCAAGGTTTTTGGATGACTGATGTTTGTCTGAAAAATCTTGATTGAGAAATAATACTAGCCTAAAAATAAAAAAACATCTTATAGTAGTAGTTATGAAATTTACAAACGAAGAAATACAAAAAATTGAACAACTCCTAAGAGATTCACCGTACGCCAAATATCACAAACGTCTACAGATTATTTATTTTCGCTCAAAAGAAAAGAGTTATAAGGAAATCATGGATATTAGATTGCAATAAAACAACTGTTTGGAGGAATTTGAAAAAATATAAGGAGTTTGGTTTAGAAGCTTTTCTTGAAGAGACCCGTGGTGGGCGTCATAGAGAATATATGACTTACGAAGAAGAACAAGCATTTCTAAAACGTCATATAGAAGCTGCTCAGGCTGGGGAATTTGTAACTGTCAATCAGTTATTTGAAGCCTATCAAAAAGAGATTGGTCGCACTTCCACACGTGATGGTTTCTATTATCTCCTGAAACCCCATGGTTGGCGAACGGTCACTCCTCGACCTGAATATCCCAAGAAGGCAGACGCTCAGACAATTGAGACGTCTAAAAATAAAATCTACATTCGAGACCTTAAGTAAGCGCTTTAAAGAGAAGGGGACTTATAACAAAGTACGTTTGATGTACCAAGATGAAGCTGGTTTCGGAAGAATTAGTAAGATGAGTTCTTGTTGGGCTCCTCAAGGAATTCGACCTAGCATTCCTAGTCATTATATGCGAGAATATCGCTATTGTTATGGGGCAGTAGATGCTCAGACAGGAGATTCCTTTTTCCTCATTGCCGGAGGATGCAATACTGAGTGGACGAATGAATTTCTACGACAAGTCTCACAAGCTTATCCAGATGACTATATGTTACTTGTAATGGATAATGCTATATGGCATAAATCAACTACCTTAGAGATTCCAAGTAATGTTGAGTTAGCTTTTATTCCACCTTATACACCAGAAATGAACTCTATTGAACAAGTCTGGAAAGAAATTCGAAAACGAGGTTTTAAAAACAAGGCTTTCCAAACATTGGAAGCTGTCATTAGACTTCCTGCGAAATTAAAATCCTAGTTCACGGTTGATAATTACAGCAATCAAATTCATTCTTAATCTAAACCGTTTGCGTCGATTTCGATAGGTTGTTGAAAATAGTTTAAACGTTTTTACTTTTGCAAAAATATTCTCAACCTTGATTCTCTCTTTAGATAGCACATGAGTATAGGATTTATCTTCAAGAGTTAGTGGCTTAAGTTTACTTGATTTCCTCGGGGTTTGCACTTGTGAATACATCTTCGTGAGCCCCTGATAACCACTGCAAGCCAAGATTTTACCAGCTTGTCCGATATTTCTGCGACTCATTTGAACAATTTCATATCGTGGCAATAGTTCACTGCAATATCCAAAGAAACAATTCTACCTTGGTTTGTGACAATCGCTTGAGCCTTCATAGCATGATATTTCTTTTTACCAGAATAATTCGCTAGTTGATTTTTTAGGACGATTGATTTTTATCTCTGTTGCATCCACAATCACCGTATCCTCAGCACTAAGATGAGTTTTTGAAATCGTAAAACCATTTTGAACAAGAGTTTCTTCAACCCATTGACTCCGACGAATTAAGTTGCTTTCGTGAATGCCAAAATCAGCCGCAAGTTGTTCATAAGTGTGGTATTCTCGCATGTATTGAAGAGTGGCCATGAGGAGGTCTTCTAGACTTAATTTGGGTTTTCGTCCACCTTTCGCGTACTTAAGTTGGTAAGCTCTTTTTAACACATCTAACATCTCTTCAAAGTAGTGCACTGAACACTAACAAGGCGCTTGAAACGGATATCGCTTAATTGTTTACTTGCTTCATAATTCATAGAACTATTATACCACACTTCACTCAGCAGTCCTATTATTATATATAGGGCAGCGATCTATAACTCGCTCTTTTAAATACTTAAATATCACCAATAAATCGGTAGTGTATTTCCAGTTTAATTTGTCTATTCTTGCCTCTACCAATCGGTTGGTGGACAATAATTTTATCAATCAATTCGTTGATAATTTTTGGTGTCAACTTCTCAAGCTGGGTATATTTTCGAATGGTTGTCATAAATTTTTCAATGTTGTGGGCAGATTTCATTTTTACCCCAAGAGTTTCGGTGGCGGTTTGAACTTTTTTCTTCAACTCGGCTTGTTCCGCTTCATAGCTGTCGCACAATTTTTTGAAGCGGTCATCCGCAATCTCACCCAACAGTTGCTTTTCGTAGAGTCGCTGGATGATAGTATCCAACTCTACCGTTCGCTGTTCATTTTTGGTCAGCTGTTTTTGCAGTTCGCTGAACTTCTTGGTTTCTTTGATCTCAAACTTGTCCTTCAAGCGTTGTAATAAATCTGCTTCGTTAATCTGAAACGAGTTTATCAGTTCTTGAAGCTCGTTTAAAATTAGATTTTCCAGTACTTCTTTACGAAGATAGTGACCGCCCGAACAAGTATCGCCAGCTCGCTTAAAATGGTAACATTTATAATGGTCGAGGTTCACACCATCTTTTTCTTGTGGGCAAAAACTTAATTTATGTTCGTTTTCGCAATAAAAGCAAACCTGCAAACAAGTTTTTCGTGTCCTGGTTTATCTTTCCAGTTATGTCTTTGAACGACTCGCTTGTGGTTCATCATTTTTCTTGCAATTTCGAAATCTTCCTTCGAAATAATCGCTTCGTGGCTATCAGGGAAAATTAGCCATTCTTCACGAGGTCGCAGACGACAATTTCGCTGTTTGTAGGAAATTTTTGCGGTTTTCAAGTTAATGGTTGAGCCGATATACTCCTCTTTTTCCAATATTTGCCAAATCATCTGAGTTTTCCAATAACAAGGGTCGCTCTCTAAAATCCGATAGTTCGAAACACCCAGCTTCTTTTTGTAGCGAGCAGGAGTGAGGACTTTGTCACGCCTTAAACCTTGAGCTATCTCGGTTGGCGTTCTGCCTGAAATATACTCCGAAAAATATCCGTTTAACGATTTCTGAAGCATATTCATCTACCAACCACTCCTTACGATTTTCTGGATTATTGAGGTATCCATAAGGGGTAATCCAGCTGATTTTTTCGCCATTTTTGGCTTTGGTATGTTTCGAAAGCTTAATTTTCTCGCTACACTGCATACTATACCAGTTGTTAAAGAGCGAAACCAACGGTGTGAGATAGGCATCTTGGCTGGATTTCTTGTTACTATCTATATTTTTCTTGCAGGAAATGAAGCGAATGTTTTTTTCGAAGGAAAAAAACCACCTCCAAAAAGATTTCCTGAAAGCAGGTAGTCTCGTGAAACACGGCTCAAATCCTTTACTACAAAATTCGAAACTTGGTTGTTTTCAACCAATGCCAGAGCTTGTTGGAAAGCTGGACGCTGGGCGTTTGAACCTGAGTAGCCATCATCGTAAAATACAATTGGGTTGCTCAAATTCTCTCGCTCCGCCAGTTTGCTTAAAAATCAAGCGTTGGTTGGAAATTGAGTTAGATTCACCTTCGTTTGCGTCTTCTGATGAAAAGCCTGCAATACAAAAATACTAATCTCGCTCAGACCTTCAAATTCAACCTTTGTCCAATCTGGAATTTGCTTTGTTAATGTGCTGTTTGTCATCGTGTCTCCTTTCAATTACACTCTAACCCATGGACAGGATACCTCGAAAGGGCGAATAAGTCCAGTCTTTGGGGCTTACTTTTCCTGCAAAATCAGCTTTTCAAGTAATTCTTTCAAACTTTTCGAACCACCAAATTTTCGGCTAATATTAAAAGTTGCTCGCCCGATTTTGACAATTCGTTCTTTTTTTCATTATTCATCTGTTCGTCCTCCAATCCATTCACTAAATTCTTCCAGCGTCACCACCTGAAACATTGGCTGAAAATTATTCAGCTCGCTTTCGATTTTCTTCGAAATCACTTCTTTTCGTTTGTCGTGCGGCACAATCCATAGAACCAGTGGAAACACACCGTCTTGTTCTCGCTGTTCAATGCCTGTTTGGTAGTAGGCGATGTATTTTTTACACTGATTTACCACTCGGTTGAGGCTTTCGGTCGCCATATCGATTTCGCAAAAAAATAACTGTCCTCGTATTTGCCCAAAACCAGCTGAGCAAAAAGCATCAGGGTTTCAGAAAAAAATCTTCTTACCCGAAAAAGGTGGCGTAGGTGCGGTGGCAGGTGGGTTCAAAAATCGAACCGTTCCAGCTGGATTTTTGCCAGCTTCTTCCAACAATTTCAGAAAAAAACATACGCTTGTGTCACCGCCAGCGTGTGTTCCAAGTGGTGAGCGGTGGGTTCATACTTATTTTTAAAGCGTTGTGGACGGTGTAATGCTTTCAACCCTTTTATCGTGATGTACCAAACGAAACTGCCTGAACCTGCTCGCACGCCACCGATTCGCCGTTCGAGGTGATTGATGAGTTGGCGATTTTTGATCTGGTTTAAAAGTAAGTTAGCTCTTCGGAAAGCAGTTCGCGAATGCTGACTATCCTGAAAATAGAGGGCAACAATCTGCTTGGTGGTCGCATAACGACACCGGGCGAGTAGGGTTAAAATCTCTCGTTCTTTTTTCGTTAGTTCAATTTTCTCCATTTTGTCCTCCTCGCTTCTTTCGTCCCAAGTTTTCGGGTGGAATTTCATCTTTCTTGTTTTGAAGTGGTGTATTTTCGAAATTGGCTAAATCGTCGCCGTAGTATTCCAAACTTTCGGCATAAAGTTCATCAATTGACTGAGCATTTTTCGAAAGAGGCAGGCTTCGCCCTGAGACCCACTTAAAGTGATTGTAAAAAATCGGCATTTGGGCATAAAAGTGAAAAGGTGCAAGGGTCATAAAATCTTCGAAAGTGAGTTCTGGAGCTTGGCTGGCGAGTTCCTTGGCTTCGTGGTGTTCCAGCGTGAAAATGATTTTACTGCGACAATTACTCAAAACGCTGGTACGCAGAGTAGATGGCAGTTGCGTCAGGTGCTGGCTGGCGAGAATGTAGCCCACTTTCATCGAACGAGACACTGCAAGGGCATCCTCCAAATCTACAGGGAGCTTAAGGAATTGCCCCAGCTCATCAATGTAAATGGGTAGGAAAGGGCGATTTTCGGGGGCGAGATGGGCTTGGTGGAGGGTTAGCTGGTAGATGTAGTTGGTGATAAGCGAACCGATAAATTTAGCGTTTGTCACCCCAATCTGCCCTCTGTTGAGGTTAACTAAGGCTACTTTTTTACTGGTGAAGAGCTCCATCAGGTTAAATTTTTTCGAAGTAGAGGCAAGCATGGCTCGCAGTTCTTTTCGAAGCAAAAGCTGACGGATTTTGTTTAATACTGGCGAGATTAACACCTCACGGTTGGCATCGCTTAGCTGGTTGTAGCCCTGCCAAAAATCCAAGAGAAAAGGGTCGGAAATCTGACTTAATAGTTGATTTCGAAAGACAGGATTGGTTAAAAACTGAGGTAATTGGGATAAATTAGAATTTTCAACTTGTGCCATTACGGTTAAGGCGTGGCTGAGCACATCAACCGTGCGAATACCCCAGTTGTCGCTGAAAAGTTCTTGAAAAAGATTAAGTAACATATCCGCCACCAGCTCAGGCGAGGTGTATCGAGTCAGGTCAAAGGGGTTGAGACCGATAATTTTGTTGCTGGAGCTGGGGTCAATGATAACCAAATCTGCTCGCCGTTCTTTTGGGAAATGAGCCAACACTTCTCGTACTAAGTCGCCTTTGGGGTCAATTAACAGCGTGCTTCTACCTGCCTGAATATCTGTTAAAATGAACTGGGCGAGTAGGGTAGATTTACCGACACCCGTTCCACCTAAAACTAATAAATGTTGAGTAGCGTCTCGAGGTAAAATCTGGAGTGGTTCGTTTTTGAGGCTTTCACCAAATTTTCGAACAGGCACATCTGGCACTTTTATATCCCAAAAGGCAGGCGGAGAATTTTGGGGTGAATATTAGCAATCCCAGCAAGCTCGCCTTCGCCAATAGGGGCAAGCCAAAAAAACTGGCAAGCTCCTGCGAAGAAAGGGTGAGCGGAAAAAGCCCACGGAATTTGAACCTTATTAACTTTCTCTCTTGAAATCTGGTTAAGAAAAAATTCGACACCGCTGGATTCTAACATTCGAAAGGATCCTAAAACGGTATGGTATAGCTCATTCTTACGAAAATGGCTATCACTTCGCACGCCAATCCGTACATCTGCTTGAAACTGGGCGTGGCGGAGTTTTTCCCGAATCAGCTTATCGGTGTCTTTGGAAAGCTTTGGGATATTCCCTGAAATCCACTGCCACCAAGTGGCGTTAAGATGCGACAAATCCCGAGCCAGCGGTTGTGGCGGACGCGACTTGCCCACCACAACCTGCACACAAATTTCTTCCTGCGGTTTTAGGTGATGGCACAGTGCTAAAAAGGAACGAGTGAAATTTTCAACGCCATCTGTTTTGAGGCTAAAATGGTTGCGTTTGATAGCTACACGCCACGCTTTTTCAGATGTTTTTCGCTCTTTAGGGCGAAGTTTTGAAAGCTGAATGTCATTGGAAACCTGCATCATTTTGTGTAAATAGGGCGTGTCCAGTGGGCTACTGAGAAGCAAATATCGCACCTCGTTTTTCATTAAACGAATCTCCAAAATGAAGGGCTGGCGTCTGGTGTAGCCTGAGAGTCGCACCATCAAATCTAGTATGTCTTGAAATTCCACAGGGCGAGTGTAATCCATCTCGAATGCTTCAAAATTTGTTGGGCGCTTCATCGGTTCACCTCCAATCTCTTTTGTTTTTCCAGTAGCGAAGGGCAAGCATTCCGCCACAAATGAACAGAACTAGCAGACTCAAAGGCATGGCGATTTCGATTAGCCAGTGAACCGCCCGATTGACCAAATAAGCCAGCAGAATGAAAAGCAAGGTGTAGCCAACTATTTTTCGCACACTTCATCATCTGCCTTTCTGTAGTCAATGGGATTTTTTGTATACTTCGGCACAGGGTAATTTGGAATGATAATATCACTTTCAGCTTCTTCTCCCCAGATTGCCCATTTTTTATTAGAAGACACAGGTCTCCGTGCAAAGAGCTCCAAATAATCTGGTTCAGAACAGCGTTCGATGATAGCAAAGAGTTCCTCGGGCTTATGGCTATGGTCTTGTTTGGGGAAGAAGCCCCAATTCATTTGACCTTTAAACTTGATAGGAGCTTTTCCACGAGTAGCGAAAATTACATGCTCGGTGGAATTTCGCAGATAAGTTCCCAAGCCCAGAGTTGGTTTAACCCAAGTAAAAATGCTTTTTGGCTCAAAGCCCCACGCCCGAATAATATCGTAAGATTCTTCCATATAAGAGTTGGAAGTCCAAAACCAGAGATGGGCGTTATCTGCAGCAATGTCCTTTATGGGCATATTGCGGATTTCCTCGTGGCTCATCAGGTTGTAATGCTTGCAGGCTCCGTAGCTACCTGTTTGGTTCCTCATATAGGGAACATCAGCGAGGATGGTTTTGAATTTCTTTGGTTGAGTTGGTTGTGTCATTTTAAAATCCTTTCTGTTTGTGACGCTCCGAGCATACCAGAAACCGCTAGCAAAAGGGAGCATAAGCAGTTTATGGATTAGGAGCGATGAGAATGGTGCTGTATCTGTTAAGGTGCTATCATATTGCTGTTTTGTTCGGTGATGTAAAAATTACTTCACTTTCTAAGTTCTTTGAGTAGTTCCGCCTGAGCTGAAAGGAATGCCTCGTTGACAGCTTGCCTACTCTCGAGAAATTGAGCTAGTTCAATTTCTTCTTCAGTGTAAACAGGAGGAAGATTTTTGTTTTTCTCTTTGACAGGTTGTTTTTTAGATTGAGAATCAAGATATACCAACAAGGCAATAACGCCAGCCATAAAGCCAAGAGAAACGGCAAAAATTATGGGCAAGATAAGTTCATTCATAGGGAACCTCCTATCTTATTTGTTGGGAGGCAACCAAGGCAAAAGTCTTGATGATGAAATCTGTGCGTTCCTTGGCATGGGGAGTTTTTGCCAGAATATCTGCCTCGAGCTTCGAAAGGTCGCCTACTTTGTTGAGAATGTCTGCTGTCAGAAGCTGATTCTTTTGAAGTACCGCCATCTCCTTCGAAAGTGATTTGGCAACTTCAAGCTGAAATGGATTCGCCAGTTGATGAGTGATATCTGTTTGATTTTGAGTATTTTGTGGAAACATAGTTTTTCTCCTTAATAGCCCCATAGAAGCAGGTTTATATTAGTGGGGCTTACACAACCTAATATAAACCTGTAGGCGGTTATTTCCTAGACCTTTTATTTATGAAATATATCGCAGCAGCTGAGGTTAGAAGATACGGTAAAAAGATAAGTAATGTTAGCAAGAGAATTTTCCTCCTTAAAAGAGTATAATAAAAGTAAAAGGTTTATCAGAGGGGGAAGTCGACTTGTTCCTTTGATGGTTTTAGTATATCGCTAAATATGTTTTGAATCTATTACCTAAAAACAACAAAAACAACAGAACGGAGATAAAGCTATGTATCATCTATGTTTTGCGACTTTTATGGATATGCTCATGTTAAATCAAAATCATCGAAGTTATATTAGTAGGACGACTTTCGTAAGAGAATTTTTGGTATGCTTTGAAGACAGTCTTGGAGACTATTCGAAAAATGTTATTGGTTATTTAATGAGCCGTAGTAGGAATCCGTCTAAAAATATTAATGAAAAAAATTAAAGGTTGGAAAAAAATGGAAAAACTCAACAGATAATGTAAATTACTTTTGCTAAAAAAACGATTAGTTGAAGATAGTAGGGAAGTTAAAGCGAGTATAATCAGCTTAATAAATAACTCGGAAAAATATTAGCAAGGATGATAAGGATAAACTAATAAATATTATCGATAATGACACTACATATAACTTTTTTTAAAAAGAGGTGTTCTATTTCACTATAGAAAAATACTGTTAATGTTGATTTGAAAATCAAGACTCTCGAAGATTTGCAAAAAAGCCATTATTAACACTGATAATAACGCTAAACTTGAAAAAAATTATGCTTGATAGCTTTTGATATGAAAAAAACGAAAGTGCTATGAACTTGTGTTTCGAAAAAAATGACCAACTCTGTTCATATAAGTAGAGTGATTGAGTATGCTGTTGAAAGTGGATTCCACAATGATGAAATTATGCAAGACTTTATTGATAAAATGATTTCTAAAAATAAGTAATAATGTTTATTTAGATAGAATTTTTTTAAAAACATATTTATCTAAAGAAGAAATATCAAATGACGATAAGATTCAATTTATCGACAGGCATATTCGTCAAATTACTAATAATAAGTATCTATTTGATATTTTGAAATTTTTTTATATGAGAATAATTTTTAAAAACACAGGCAATTAAGTATATGAGTAAATTAACTAATAATACTTATACTACTCGATTCCAAGAGTTTGTAGGTTCTATTGACAAAACATAAATATTAGTGTATAATTAAGCTATAAAATTTAATATTTTCGCACTTTTCAGACTTTACTTCTGATTTGTATCCCTTGCACTTGGTAGGAAATAAGTATACCTACCGAGCAAGCGGTGGGTAAAATTTGGAGGTAAAATATATGTTTCAAAATCGTGTTCCTGACAGAATTAAGCAAATAATTTGGAACGATACCGCTAATAACCCATATTCAAAAGAGAGTGTGGCAAGAAGATTATTAGTTTACTTTGATTACATGCCATTTATGTCTAATGGTCGAGAAATTGTCGAAAAAATTACAGGATATACTTTAAAACAACAAGTTAAGTTATCTGAAAAGAATGAAAAAACAATTAGCAATGTAATGAAGTATATATCTAAAACAGATGGTTCGTCTAAACTTTTACATGAAAGGGGATCTATTGAACAACAAGAACTCCAAGATACTATTGAACATATCATGCAGGAAATTCTTGGGCTGACAAATGATCAATATTTTCTTTTAAAAGAAGGGTTGAAAGATAGTAACATTTGATTTTTTAAGGCCTCTCTGAATTAGAGGTCTTTTCTCATCCCTCAATCCATAGTAAAATATCCCCCTGAATCAACAAGATAGTATTAAATATGTTAGTTGTAGTGAAGAAGAGATAGAAGAAAACCAAAAATGGAATTGACATATATTTTTATGTATTGTATACTAATAAAGTAAAAACATCTTTGTTTTTATGTAACTTGCATTCTTCTTTGAAAAAAAGAATTTATGCGTTCGTTTACGGTAAAAACCTACCGTGGGTGAACGGTAGGTTTAATTTTTTTAAGGAGGGAAAAAGTATGGATTTACCAAAAAGATATTAATAGCACATTTGTTTGGCTTGACACACTTTCTGATCCATATTCAGATGATTCTATTGCAAGAAGATTGGCAATATTATGCGTTAAAGACGAGATAATTTCAAGAGTTCTTGATATGCCTATCGAACGAATAGAAGAATTGCGCAACATGAATACAGCTTTATCTAACAAGATGAAATATTTTGCGATAAACCTAAAGAAAGAGCTTGAAGCTATCCCAAAAGATGAACTTATGCTTATTGGTGCGGATGGAATTGATGATGCTGTTTCTAAAACTATTGGAATGGATATTGAAGTATATGATGAAATGCTAAAGATGTTTAGATATAATAATGCTAACTTTGGAGAACCTATATTTTAATCTCAAGACCCTCGTGGGTCTTTTTCATTTCGTTAATTTTTCTCTAAAATATAACTACCTGCTACAATAGTAAAGAAAGGAGAAATTTTGACAAATCATCACAAGAACAAATTAGAAAATATCAAAACCATAACTATCGGCTATGCTCGCGTTAGCTCAACAGATAATCGGCAAGAATTGGGGCTATCTGTTCAAAAAGAAGCACTCGGCTTTTGCGATAAACTCTATATTGAAAAAGATTCTGGTGGAAATCAGGAGCGAAAACAACTTGACAAAGCTTTAAAAATGGCGAAAAAATATGCCCAGCAAGGTGTTAAAACAAATTTTGTTGTGTATAAATTGGATAGACTTACCAGAAAAATGCTTCACCTCTCTGCTATTATTGAAGATTTAACTAAACATGGTATTCATCTTCAATCTATTCATGAAAAATATTGAAACAGATTCTTTAACTGGAAAAAATTCTTTTTGTTTAATGTTGGGTTATGTGGCAGAATGGGAGCTTCAAGCTATTTCTGAACGCACTAAAGACGGACTCCGTAAAGCGAAAAGAAAAAAAGGCGTGAAACTTGGCAACAAAGGAATAGCGAAAGATAAAGAAAAGCAAATTATTGCACAATACCAGCAAAAAGAAATGTCCGTTCGAAATATTGCGAATCAGCTGAATATTTCCACCGCAACCATATATAATGTGTTAAGGCGCAATAGTATTCAAATAAATAGAAAAAAATCACCTATAATTGATTGACAAATCCTTAGAAAAAAATAGTACATTAAACCTATCAACAGTTTTAGCAAACGGTCGTTTGTTAAAACAATCAAAGTTATCAATAAAAATATTTAAAATGCTGATTTAATAGGGTTTTAGTTACCTTGTTGAATTGGCATTTTTATTTTTTCATTGTTTTAGTTGACGACCGTTAACTAAAACAAGCTCAACCCCTATTGTAGCAGGGATTTTTTGAGTGAAAAATAAAAAAAATGGAGGTTCTTTATGGGACTTAACGACTTAAAAGCCGACTCAGTTGAGGTGACAACCAAACTTTCGGTTTCTGATATTGGCGTGATTCTTCAAGAAATTTGCGCCGAGTGGAAAACAACCCCAGAAGCTATTCAGAGTAGTTCGGGTGCATTAGCTGATTTTGACGATAGGGCCGATATAGAAATCGTCATTAAAGGTAAAGCTGGCTTATTCTCTCCGCAATTTTATGCAGTTCAGGTTTATGTTTATCAACTCGAAGATGAATGTGGACTTCAACTAATAGCGTTGGGTGATTCTGGATTTTCGAAAATGTGGTATGGTCTTAATGGCGCGATAAAACTGTCTGAAAGCATTAAACGCCGTGACGCCATTGTAGAACGAATTATGCAATATAGTTCAAGATAGAATAGAAAGAGGTTTAAAATGAGTACTCGTTTAAATCAAAAAGTAGTTCGTGGTGAATTGGTTGAGGTTATTGAAAGCTCAGGTGGTTTTCTTGGCGGAATTGAATATCAATTAGTCGTTGGTGGGAAGATTAAAGAACAATCCAAAGACCTAAGCTATATTCTTAGTGCCTTTGATAGATATTGGTAATTTATTAGAAAGAGTATCGATGAAGAGAAAGTTATTTTTCTCATTTATAATTTTACTGTCATGTTTTACGCTTTTAGGTTGTAGTTCCCCTAAGAACTTCACAGGCAAGTGGAAGACCGATATCTTTGACCAAGGAAGTGTTAGAGAAGATGGAGCGAAAATCGCAGGTAAAGCAACCGGACAAGCCGACCTTGCTTCAATTATCTCTAAATATATTCACTGGAATGCTACTATGGAGATAAAAAAAGACGGAACTTTAACAATGGATAACGGCGAAACTTTCTCCGCCAAATGGCATCAAAAAGGCGACAAAATTGTAATTGAAGGAAAAAATATTTCCGGAATTGCAACCCTGTCCGATGATCAAAAGACTTTATATTTCGAAAATAAGCCATTGAATGATAATTCTGATAACCAGAATGGTTTTATGATTGGAGAAAATTCATTAAAGTTTGAATTTAAAAAGGTAGAATAATGATGAAAAAATTAGGAATGGTGATTACATGTTTAGCGATGATTCTGTTACTTGTTTCTTGCGCAAATAAGAGAAAGGATTTAGTTTTATCGAATTTTCCAAGTATTCAGAATGAGCTAACCGAAAAAGACTTGCTTAAGGCGGTTGGAGCACCCCACGAGAAGTCCTCTTCTCTTAGTGATGTTACCCAGCTATATGAAAAACTACTAAAAATGGACTTATCTAGTAGTGAATCAATCCTGTCTCAGAAATCAAATTGGACTGTGGGAATAAATGGTATCATTACAGACTACTACGTTTACAAATTAAAAGACGGTAAGTCAGTGATTGTTTTTCTTAGTAAAGGAAAGGTCGTTGCAATTACAAGAAAAGGTATTGATTACGAGTAATGTAAAAGGTGGATTAATATGAAAAATAGCATTAAAATTCGGTTGGCAATTATAACAATAGCTATCATTGGTTTTCTATTTTATGGATTTAGAGATAATGGTTCAGTGATTTATTACGGGCAAAGCTATACAGCAGGTTCCGTATTTAATCCTGATTCTTATCTCTCAGCTGGGCTATTTAAATCCGCAGGCAAAGAGATAAACAAACTGGTTTCGAAAAAGCGTGGAAGTAGCCTTACAGGTGTGATGGTCTCTGTTGTGGTTGGTGGAATTACTTTTTTCACACTTTGGCAAGATGACGATTTTAAAGATATTTTAGTAGAAGCAAGAAAACAAGGAGAAAATAATTAAAATGGCTAATTTGGATAATTACTTGATTTTGGTTTTTATTGTAGTAACTGGAATTCTTATCGCTATTCAATTCGCAGGCGAGCGTTTTGCGGATTGGCTAACAGATTTAACCGAGCAATTCTTTTCGAGAAGCTTGGATAAGCACGAAGAAAAACGCAGAATGGAAAGAGAGGAAGATAAATAAGTTAAGGGGTTATAGTCTAGTTATATTGCCAGATAAAACTAAGATTATCTCCCTAGTTAAATTTAAAGCAACTAACTAAGAAGAACCAATATTTATATTTGACGAATAATAGAAAAAAGACGGCTCATTTTTTGAACCGTCTTTTAATTCACTCATAAGATGTATGAACTCAGATTACTTTTTAGACTGCTGAGCGTCAGATTGCCAGAATCTTAGATGTCTTATGTTCGCTTCACCTTTCGGTTCGGATTGGATAGCTTTTACGATAATATCGTTGTTTCAGCTCCACTTTGGTATACGACTTATTTTGTATTTGCACAATATTTTTTTCAAAAATCTAAAGAAAAAAACTGCGTTTAAAAAAATGTCCCTAATAAAGAATAAGTTTGGATATAATAGGTGTGATGTCGAACAATAGTAAAAAAATTTAGACTTCAATACTTTTTTTCGAAAAATTTTTTTGGTATGAAGCAAATGTAGGCTTTAAAGTGGTATAATAAATGTATAGATAGCTAAACAAAAGAGGTAATTTATCGTGATAATAAAAAGCTCTTCGAATTAAAGGTTTTAAAAAAATTTAGAGAATTGGAAGTAAAATTCAATGATGAAATTTCGGTTATTGTAGGAGAAAAATGAAAGTGGAAAAATCCAGTTTATTGTTAGCGTTGGATATAGCTCTAAACCAATCTGTTTTCAATCGTGCAGATTCATCGCTTGATAGATATTTGAATAAAGAGGATATCCAGCGTTTCTTTGATAATCCAAGTAAAGATACACTTCCTAAGATTGATATCGAAGTATTTTTTTAGATTTTCAAGGCTCTATCATAGCATCAGAATTTTCTGTACTTTCACTATAATACTCCTGAAAAAGATAAGTTTTACTGTGGGATTAGATTTGTATATGAATTTGATATGGATTTTTTTAAATAATGTCAATTTTGATGAGTTTGCTAAAAAAACAAAAATAATTCCAGTAGAGTATTATCGTGCCTCTTGGAACACTTTTTCAAGGAAAAAAAGTTATAAACGCCAGCTACTTTCAAGAAATACTATATTTTTTTGGATAATTCTTCTCAGAAATATGACTTGTTTGGTGGGTACGCCAGAAATCTTTATCAGGCTAAAGTGGACTTAAATTTACACCGAGAAGTAGCTTCTGACTTCAAGCGACAACTTCAAGGTTTTATTGATAATCAAAAAGAAAAATTTAAAAAATTGATGATGATAAACATATTGGATTTGATTCTACTAAAAACCGATCTCCTTAAACTGATTGACATTTATGAAAAACAATATCTCAATTCAAGATATGGGGAAAGGAAAAAGAAAAATTTAATTAAAATTGAGACCTCTTTATCTAATGGAATATTTGATATTATCTTTATTGATGAGCCTGAAAATCATTTAAGCTTTACTAATACAAGAAAATTAATTGACCTATTGAAACAACGAACTAACGAACAAGTAATTGTAGTGTCGCATAGTTCGCTGGTGGTGAGTAGACTGGACTTGAAGAATGTAATATGGCTTTCAGACAAAGAAACAAAAAGCTTAAAGAGTTTAGATGATGATACATCAATGTATTTTTTTCGAAAAATTGATAACTTGGACATTTTGAGATTTATATTGTCTGAGAAGGTTATTTTAGTTGAAGGTGCGGCGGAGTATATCATTCTTCCAGCTATTTATCGAAAGGTTTTAGGTAGTAAGATTGAGGCTGATGGTATTGAGATAATTTCTATGGGGAGTATTTCCTACGAAAGGTATCGTAAAATTGCAGAGTCCTTAAATAAAAAAGTTGTAGTAATTACTGATAATGATGGAAAGAATAAACAATACGATAATACAGACTTATTTAGTATTTTTTTTCTGATGAGAATATTGAAAAATTGGACACTCGAAGTTGCTTTTTTTATAATTCCAATAAGAGCACTTTTTGATAAAGAATATAAAGACAAGAAGACTGAATCCAAATATAAGGAAGATGATATGCCCAAAGCTTGTGCACATATGTTGAAAAAAATAAAACTGAGACCGCACTGTTTATTGAGAAAAAAATATAGAATCACTTTCTATTCCAAATTATTTAGTTGAGGCGATTCAATGGATAAAAAAATAGTATTAGCTTCTGCTGGTGCAGGAAAAAAACTTATTTTTATTGCAAATGATTTTTTTCTGAAGATAAACGAGTATTTCTTATTACATTTACCAATCAAAATGTTGAAAAATATTCGAAATGAATTGTTAAAAACGCTTCAAAGGAAAAAAATTCCAGAAAAACATCAAAGTTTCAACTTTTTGATTCATTTGTATATAATCAGTTAATTAGACCTTTTTGAGCCTATTGCTAATTTTTCCAATCATAAAAGAGCAAAGGTGTTGAAGTCAATATTGAACCAGAGACTGACCCTCGTAAATATGGTTACTTTAAATTGGATAACCCTAAGCATTTTTTTAATAGATGGTAAATTCTATGTATCCAGATTGAGTAAATTTTTTTATAAAGCAAGATAATAATTTCAAAAAGATGTCTCTCAATAGATTGAATAATTTTTTTGTGATACTATCTATATAGATGAATTTCAAGATTATAACGGTTGGAATTTTAAACTTTTAAAAGTATCTTCTGGAATCATCTAAGAATAGCATCGTGGCTGTAGGGGATATTTTTTTCAAAAGCTTAGTAGCTCCAATTCGAAGGGATGGAAAAAGGCTCAGATTTGCCATTTTCTGAAATCTCTTCTGCTAAAGATTTATCTCAGAAATTATCTCCTAAAATTAAGATTGATACAGATACTCTAATAAAAAAAGTCGGAGAGTAGCTCCAAAAAGTTTGTGATTTCATTAGTACTCATTTGAGGATTCCTATTGAATCTCTATCAGATAACAATGGGGAAATTAGGTGGTTAAACAGTGCTTCTGAAGCGAATCAAATTCTGATTGATTCTAACATTCCTAAATTAGTTTGGGATAAAAGAATAAACCATAATAGGATAGATAATTCTATTAATTGGTCTTATTCAAAAAGGCGATACTTACCTTCAAACTTGTGTAATATTAACTGAGCCAACAAGTGACTTATCAAACTGGGTTAATCTATCTAATAAGTCAAGAAATAGGCTATATGTCGCATTAACTCGTTCTTTAGGGGATGTTTATCTTATTCCTAATACTGTATTTGGGGAGTGGAAAAATAAGTTTAACTAAAAAAAGATTAGACTTATTAGTTAAAGGGAGTTATCATGGACACACCAATAAAGCAAAGGAGATTTTATGGAAAAAAATTCACCAACAGAAATATTTAAAAATAATGAACTTGAACAAGAGCAGTTCTCGCTTCAAGACCGCATTCGAAATATCCACAATTTCTAAAAACGAAGACACCACACGAGACCAAGAAATTGCTATAGTAGCCAGCGTGATTAGGTGAGGTGTAGTATAAATACAACATCAGGGAACATGTATGTGATATTTTGGAAGGTGGAGAAGACGCATTTACGAGGAGGGGGAAAAAAATACAGTATCAATCGTTAACAATGATTTATATCTGCAAAATAACAGGAATAGTTATTTTTTTGCGTTAAAAGCCTAACACACACATTTAGCTCGATGAAACTCGGGCTTTTTGGTTGGGTGAATGCTTTTTACGCAGTGGAGAAAAGGTAAAAATATAGTAGATTAAATCTGGAATAGTCCACGGATTTTTTTCTAAAAAAATTATTAGGAACTGGTTTGAATTTCGCAATTAAATTGTTCAGTTTTTTTATTTCGTTTAACTATATTTAAGGTAAATCGATAGCTTCTTGCGTTCGCTTCGCCTTTCGGTTCGGGTTGCTTAACTTTGCACTAGTACCACCGTTTCTGCCCAATTTTGGCACACGACTTATTGTATTTATACACAATATTAGTCTGTATAGAGGAGGGCGGAGGAATCTTTAAGAAAAATATTCTAAGCTTTTTTTATTTCCTTTTTTTGCTTCTGTTGCGATGGATTGCCTTTCGAAAAATCTCCAGCAGTTGAGCTTTTGACAACTCCATATTTTCACAAAAATACCAGTAAAAAATCTTAATTTTTAGCCCAAATACTGATGTAAATTAAACTCAAAAATAGGCTGGACTTCATTGCTACAGAGAGTTATGATGGACATGTAAAAGAAATTTAACAGATAGGAGTGATATGTATATCGATTTAGAAACTGAAATGTATCTACAAAAATTAGAAAGCAAAATACACCAGCAAACATATTGGGGTGTTGTGCCAGAAATGCCAATTGAATGGCAACCAGACCAATTAGGATTTTATCTTAACGACCCGATATCTTTGCCTGCATTTTTAACGAAACTACGAGTGTTTGAAAAAGGTTTTGCCTTCGATAATGTTGAAACTAACGTTTTTAAACGCAAAATAACAGTTTTTGCCATTAACGAAAGCAGAGAAAAGTTTATTGCGAAAATCGAAAAGTTGCTCACTTGCCAAAGTGGAAGCGAGATATGCGAAATTTTGCTATACATTTTGGCAACGCCAGTAACTTATATCGATGAAGCGATTTGTTAGCCGAAAATTACAACAAAATTACCCCAGTTTTGCGACTGGGGTGTTTGTCTCTAATTGAAAATATATAGAAAATTTTATAATACAGTGTAAAAATGTCAGAAAAATTAAAAACAGTTATAAATAATACACCGCTATTGACAAAGTGTAAGGATATCGTTATATTAGTAACACCGAAGATTTCTTGTTTTGTCTAACCAACACATTTTTAATGAAAGTGAGGATGGGACAGAAAAAAATATTAAATCGATGTTGACTGCAGCAGGTGCTGGTGGTATTGGTAGCGTAGTCTCTGTTCATATATTAAAAATACCGTTCGAAAATCTTACTGTGATAAGTGTAGTGATAGTCGTTATTCCACTAATTATTTGTTGCTTTGCATTCTTGGTTATCAATTCTAACAGAAGAACCAGAAATTCAAAAGAGCTGATGGTCACTTGGCTTAGAAAGGGCAATAACTATACTAAACCTAGGAATAAAGCTTCACCAAGTAAAAAAAATCACCACTAAGAAGTGGTGAGCAACAGTAAATCAGTCTTGTCGTTCTCTTGTTGGTTAACTATAAGGCTGATAACTAAAAATAAGAAATCTTCTCCCCAACGGTAGTACGATTATCGTTGGGATTTTCTTTATCTCAAAAGCATATATTTTATAGCTACTTGAGATAACTTAATCTATTATACAGACTTAAAATTATTGTGTCAACAGTTTTGTTGAAAAAAGCATTAAAATAACTAAAATTAAACTTGGCTTTGTAGTTCAATGTTTAAAACTTCGACCTTTTCTTCCTGTAATTTGCAATTCTAAACGGCAAATTCTTCCAAATCTTCCGTTTTGCAACAAGTAGTATAATATTCTTCGGCACACTCAGAATTAAGAAAACGGCAAGTATAAAACCAAGAATCTTCGTCCGTGATGGAGATTTTCAAGGGCTTAAAAACACACCCTCCACCGTGTAGCCGTGTAATTCTTCAAAAGTCGTGAGGTTAACAGTTTCGACTTTAGGAAGTTTTTGGTTCAGTTTCAAAAATGTTGGCTAGTGGTTGTATCTTTCCATATAAATCTCCTTTGCTTTATTGGTGTGTCCATGATAACTCTCTATAGGGGAAGAGTCAAGCACTTTTTCACGAAAACCCCAACGACTTGAAATCGCTGGGGTTAAGGGGCTAGAGTTGGTTAGTTGTTGGACTACTAGGTAAGGTGTGGACATTATTTTGCAAAGTATCTTCAAATTGTTTTCTGTGGTATAATTGAAGATAGTAATAAATTGGAGTTTACAAATTGAAAAAAATATAATATCATAGATTTATTTTTCAGGAGCAGGTGGTACTATCTTATGGATTCGAGATGGCTGGTTTTAATGTTCTATTGGGGGATTGATAACGACGAAAAAAAGCTTTTAGAGACATTCCAAAAAAATCATAAGAATTCAAAAAAATATTATGTGGAGATATTACGAATATATCCTATGAAGAAGATATAAAGCCGATAATTGGAGAACAAAAGGTTGACCTAATTGTTGGTGGTCCGCCTTGTCAGGGAATGTCGCTTTCTGGACCGAGAAAATTTGATGACCCACGGAATAAACTTTACCTATCTTACATTCGATTGGTTCAAGAAATGCAGCCGACTGCCTTTGTTATAGAAAATGTTATCGGTATTGTTAGCCTGTTTAAAGGTCAAATTAAAGATACTATTATCGAAGAATTTTCGAAAATGGGCTATAAGGTTCAGTTTAAAGTTTTGTTAGCTTCTGATTATGGAGTTCCGCAAAATAGGAAGCGTGTCATTTTTGTAGGGACAAGGAATGATGGCTTTGAGTATCCTGAATCCTTGGATAAAACTATCACGACTGAGATGGCACTTTCTGATTTACCAACATTAGAAAATGAGCTTGGTGATTTAGAAATGTCTTATATTTCAGAACCTCAAAATGACTATCAAAAACTAATGCGAAATCGTTCATCTGTTGTTTTGAATCATATCGCAGCTAAGCATTCTGAAAAAGTAACGAGCACGATAGCCCTCGTTCCTGACGGTGGAAATTATAAAAATCTACCAGAGGAATTACGAGAAACAAGAAAATTTAATGTCGCTTGGACACGATTTGCTAGTTGGAAGCCAGCTCCTACGATTGATACGGGGCATAGACATCATTTCCACTATAAGTATAATCGTGTGCCAACAGTGAGGGAATCTGCTCGTCTACAATCTTTTCCAGATGATTTTATCTTTTACGGAAGTAAAACACAGCAATTTAGACAAGTTGGTAATGCTGTTCCTCCTTTAATGGCTCAGCAAATTGCAAACAATTTATTGAAATATTTAAAAAATAACGAAGAGTAATTATGTATCAAGTTCCAGAGAAATATTATTTTAGACTACATCACCCAAGACCTCGTTTTAAAAATGATGTCGAAAATGTACTTGTTTATATGGCAACGAATATTTCTTATTTGGGAATATTGCCTAAAAATGAATTTAGTCAGCAACTAAATGACATTATCAAACAATATGCAGGAAATGCAGATAAAACAGAGAAAACAATCAATAACTGGCGAACAGAGATTTCTTCTTTGTTTGGGATGATGATTGAGAAAGATGGCTTTGTCTATTCAGGAAACAGGGCTAAGGAATTGACTGAGGACCAAGACCTTATTCGCTTTTTTAAAACCTTTTTGTATAATTTTGAATATCCTGGTGGGCATCTAAAAGATAACGAGATTGTTAAACTTTGCCAAATCGGAGTTCAATTTAAGCCAGCTCAGTATCTACTGGAACTATTTACAGAAGCCTCACAAGCTGAAGAAAAAACTATTTACCTCACCGATGAAGAAGTCGCCCATTGTATCTTTAATGATTTGAGATGCACTCGTGATAGAGAGCCTGTTTTGAAAATATGGAATCGTATCAAAGAGAATAGAGCGTCTAAAGTAGCTTACGATACTAAAGGAGATGTTATTCGATATGCCAAAGATATTTTAGATTACATGGTTATAGCGAGTTTACTAACTGTTCAAGGTGGTAGGTATAAAATAAATTCTATGGAAGAGCAAGCAATAAATGACTTTTTGCAATCAGATGCTACCTTTGATGGCTATGCTCAATTTATTGGAAATGCTTCTACAACAATTGAAGATGTTCGAAATTTTAGAAGTGCTTGGTTCGAATATGTCAATCGTGATTTAGGAGATATTGATTTTAGGACAAACTTTAATATCTACCTTCCAAGTGATATTGATTTTACTGAAGAGAAAACAGATATTATCGGACATCTAACTGAACACATCGAATACAGCGAGAAAATCTCTACCGCTGTTGTAGGGAGTTCGGGAGAAGCTATTGTTATCAATCATGAAAAACAAAAATTACGAGAACATGGGCAAGAACAGTTGCTCCATCTGGTGAATTTTATTCCAACACAGTTTGGCGTTGGCTACGATGTTCAATCTTTTGAGTGTGATGATTCTGAGCTGAGAAAGTATATTGAAGTCAAAACAACTGTCAGCAATGCTTCTATTACTTTTAATTCGTTTCATATCACACCAAACGAATGGCGAACTGCTAAATCTGTGCGTGATAGATACTATATTTATCGTTTGCAGATTTCTAAACATAGCAAAAAATTGTTTATTATCAAGAATTTGTATGAGTTAGTCAAAAATGAGAAGATGCTTCTGATTGAGAGAAAAGATGGATATGATGTCCGTTTTTTTCATCGTCAGTTGGCTTTGAGGAGAATTTAATTTGAAGAAACTAAAAATTGCCTCTCTTTTTAGTGGAGGGGGTGGAACGGATATTGGTTTTGCTGGTGGATTTGATTTTTTAGGTAAACATTATGCTGACAATCAAATTGAGATTGTCTATGCAAATGATATTGAAGACAGTGCCAATAAAATGTTTGAAAAGAATTTTGGTGTTACTCCAGACAATCGAAATATCCGAGAAATAAAATCAGATGAAATCCCATATTTCGATATTTTAACGGGAGGTTTTCCTTGTCAATCATTTTCCGTTAGTGCTCAAAATCCGAAACGCTTAGGAATAAAAGACGAAAAAGGGACACTGTTTTTTGAGATGGTGCGAGTGTTAAAGGCTCATCAACCAAAAGCATTTTTTGCCGAAAATGTTAAGGGAATTTTGTCTGCAAACAATAAAGAAGCTTTTCCTCTAATTATTGAAGAGTTCGAAAAAGCTGGCTATAATGTTTCTTATAAACTTTGTGTAGCCACCAAATACGGCGTTCCGCAAAAGAGAGAGCGTGTGTTTATTGTTGGCATTCGAAAGGATTTAAATTTTACTTTTGAATTTCCTGAAGAGCCTATTCAGAATGTAGAAGATTATACACCACTAAAAGCAATTCTTCAGCAAGATATTGATGAAAAGTATTATTTTAGTGAGAGGGCTGTGCAAGGAATGTTAAATAGTAAATCTGGCAAAAAAATGAATAAAGGACGAGCACAAGACATTGAACAGCCGAGCAATACGGTTAGTTCCCACTTGGCGAAAGTGTCCTTAAATAGTACTGATCCTGTTTTATTAGAAAATGGACGTTACCGTCGCTATACTCCAAGAGAGGTTGCACGTATTCAGTCGTTTCCAGAAAACTATGAATTGCTTGGTTCGGAAGGTGCTCAATATAGAATGCTGGGGAATGCTATTCCACCAGTAATGATGTGGTATATTGCTGAAAAGTTAGTATCAGATTTACGTAATAGTGATGTAATTGCTAAGCAACAGAAACTCGAAGAAAGTTTTGGTCAACTGGATTTGTTTGAAGCGAGTTGATGTTTTAAGTGTAGGGAACTTGATATGGAATTGAATTTTCAAGATAAGAGTTTTATAAAAGTATTTTTTAATAGTGACGGTTATGTACTAAATTTTTCTAATTCCACTTTTGCTAAGTTTACTTTTAATTCAGTAGGAGTAAATATTCAAGAAAAATATGGGGGTTCAAAGGGGAAAGCTTTACAGGCTTTTATAGATAACGAACCAGATGAACTCGTCCTTAAATTAGCTTTAGATTTACTTAGATATTATGAAGACCTTCCTGACTCATATCACGAGAAAACTGAAGAGAGGAAGTCTCAGGCATTGAAATTGAAAGAGAGACTTTCGAAATATGAAGTTTCACAAATAGCCTACTTAAATAATGCTGCTAAATCTTTATCTGACTATTTTGATAGCGACTATATAGATAAGCAAATGGGGATTATGAATGAAATGATTTCTCGCTCTCCAGCGGACGCTATTGGAAAAGCTAAGGAATTGTTGGAATCGTGTTTTAAACATATTTTAGACCACGAAAAAATTGAGTATTCTAATTCTAATGATATTGCAACTTTGCAAAAGAAAGTCTTTAAATTTTTAAACTTGGATTCTAATGAAAATATTTCAGCAAAAAATAATCAAGATGTAAAGCTGGTTCTAAGTGGTTTGAATCAAATTATCAAGGGGATTAACAATCTTCGAAATGATAAAGGGGATGGTCATGGTAAGGGAGCTAACTTTATAGAATTGCCACCAAGGTATGCTTCAGTTGTTGTTGGTTCTGCATTAACGGTAGTGTCATTTGTTTGGGAAACATATCAAGATAAGAAAAAAATAGTAAAGGAGAGAGGTTAAATGTCTAAAAAAATACTAATGCTCAGATTTCTAATTTTATGGATGAACATTTAAGATTTGAAATTAGAAATAATGGCTATAATTTAGACTATAATAGAGATGAACTAACTTTTTTTCGGAGCTTGAGAATATAATTAAGTCTAACTATAAGTATTGGGAAGAGAAAAAGTAGTTCCTATGAAATGGCTAATCCTATTTTAAATAATTGGAAATATTGGCAAGAGAGATTGCGAAATCTCAAAGATTATTTAGAAAAATCTCTCTGAATTTAATATTAATGAAGTTTATAATTTTTTTGTATAGTCATTTTTTTCAACTTCATATACTACTATTACTTCAAGTAGTATTAGGCTTATCTATGTAGACATTAATAGTCCAATCAATAAAGATAATAATATTGTAATGCTTCGATTATTTGTTGATTTTTTTACTTAAAAAAAGTTGGGCTAAAGATTATTTATTAGAAGCAATTCAAAATTATATTACTATCGAAAAATAATAAAAAAACTACATCGGTCAATATTTGAATTCTACTGATTCTTATAGATTGATTCCAGCGTTGTTTATATTAAACAGAGAACTACCTAAAGCTAAAGCTCCATTTAAAAATTTTCAAAGGGAAGTTATTGATCCTGTTTCTGAAACTGTAAAGGAAATTGCTTCTGACGCTCAAGAAAACTTCAAACAAACTACTGCTTTAATTGAAGAAAAAAACGAAGCTATCCGAGAGTTGTTTAATTCACATTCTCAAGAGATTAGTGACTTTAAAGAGGATTTTGAAAACTGGCAAGATGATAAAGAAAATGCGATTAAGATTTTAGAAGATACTTATAAAAATAAATTACAGCTTGAAGCTCCTGAGACATTATGGAAAGAAAGGTCAAAAAATTATAAAGTTAACAATAGGTATTGGATGGGTGGTCTTGCAGTATTTATTGTTGCTTTGATATTTTCAGCAGGAAGTTTATTGGTTAGTATTCATGAATATTTGAAAGGAACCCTAAAAAGATATTCCATTTATCTCTCAATCTTTTGTATATGTTGCATTAATTTCATTTTTGATATATTTAGTTCGAGTTATGATAAAGATTATCATTTCAAATCAGCATATGGCAATGGAATATGAACAAAAGGAAGCCTTAACAAGATTTTATCAAGCTTTAGTCTATGATGGCAAAGAAGTAGAAAAAGAGGAAAGATTAATAATTTTTAATGCTTTATTTAGTAAAACTGATACTGGATTAGTTAAAACGGACAGTTCTAATGATTCGGAAGCATTACTTGCTATACTTTCTAAAATATCTAAGTAGTAAAAAAGAAATAATATCTTATTATTGAATAGTCCAATAACCAACACCACTCTAAACCTTAAACCCCAGCAATTCTAAGTTGCTGGGGTTTAAAGGGGCTAGAGTTAGTTGTTGGACTGCTGGGTGAGGTGTGGACATTGTACCATATTTTGTTTCGCAGGAAGTCTATTGATAAGTTTCAAGAAGTTATTAAAGGACTGGAAAAAGGTGTTTTAAAGTCCATTGTCAGTAGACAATGGACAAGGTTGTTTTTTGAAAACAATTGAGTATTGCTTCACATTTTGTGAGGATTGAAAGAAAAATTGCTCATTTCCTATCTTTTCTATTGCTTTATCTGAAATTATTTGTTATATTGAAAGTACAATTATTTTTTATCTATAAACGTTAAGCATTGCACTTTTCAGATAGGAAGGAGTATTTTTTGAACAAGAAATGTAAACGCTTACGGAAATCGATGAAAGGAATTAGGAGTTAATGGATAAACGATTTTTTGAAAAACGCTGTACATACAGTATTCGTAAATTTGCACTAGGTGTTGCTTCAGTTATGATTGGGGCTAGTTTTTTTGCTACTGCTCCAGTAATGGCTAACACACCTACAGTTGGATCAACAGATAATTTGCCAAGTGAGCTGGCTGATTTGGATAAAAAAGCGAGCGATAATGGACGAGAGTTCGATAAGGAAGCTGCAGCAGCAAATCCAGGTTCTGCTGAAACAACAAATGGACCAAAAACTGAAGAAGAGTTATTAGCTCTTGAAAAGGAAAACAAAGAAACTACTGACAAGTTGCCGAAAGAATTGGAAGGCAAAGTTGAAAAAGCTACTGATAATGGTAAAGAGGTAAATAAAGACCAATTAGCGCAAGATACTGGTAGTCTAGTTCCTGAAGATGTTGCCAAAACAAAAAATGGAGAATTGAACTATGGCGCTACTGTTAAGATTAAGACTCCATCAGGAGAAGGTAGTGGTATTGTCATTGGTAAGGACCTTGTTTTGACTGTTTCTCACAACTTTATCAAGGATCAACAAGATGGAAATATCCGTAAGGTTGTGGATAATGATAAAGGGGATGGAGATATTTTTAGTATATCCTACCCTGGTTTAGATGATGTAAAATTTAGTAAAAAAGATGTGATACACTGGGATCGAGATGGCTATCTAAAGGGCTATAAGAACGATTTGGCTCTTGTGAGATTGCGTACAGTTCTTGAAAATGCTCCTGTAGAAGTCACAGAAAGCCAGTTGTTAAGAAAGTTGGCGATAAAGTCAATATGTTTGGTTATCCTGCTGGCAAGTTAGCGCCAGTTATTAACAGTGCTGTGGATTTTGCTGAATCTTATGGTGAAGGAGTCCAAGGAGTTGGTTACCAAGGAGGTCAACCAGGTGCCAGTGGTGGTGGTATCTTTGACACGGATGGTAAATTGATTGGTGTTCATCAAAATGGTGTGGTTGGAGTCCGTAGTGGAGGAATTCTTTTCTCTCCAGCTCAATTAAAATGGATCCAAGATCATATTAAGGGAATCTCTAGTTCAAAACCTGCGAATTTAGAGGAAACTGAAAAACCAGTTGAAGAAAAGCCAAAAGAAGACAAGCCGAAAGAAGAAAAACCAGCAACAGCTAAGCCAGAGACGCCAAAGGAAGTCACTCCAGAATGGCAAACTGTAGCAAGAAAAAGAACAGCAAGGGACTGTAGCCGTTCGTGAAGAAAATGGTGTCCGATACAATAAGTTATCTTCAACAGATCAAAATGACAATGCCAGCAAACCAGCCTTGTTTGAAAAACAAGGATTGACTGTGGATGCGAATGGGAATGCGAATGTGGATCTCACTTTCAAAGAAGAATCTGAAACAGGAAAATCACGTTTTGGTGTTTTCTTGAAATTTAAAGATACAAACAATAATGTCTTTGTTGGATATGATAAATCAGGTTGGTTCTGGGAATATAAGACACCAGGTAGTAGCACATGGTATCAAGGAGGTCGTGTTGCAGCTCCAGTAAACGGCTCAGTGAATCATCTGACTATTAGCCTAAAATCAGATGGTCAACTGAATGCAACAAATAATGATGTAAAACTTTTTGATACGATTACTTTACCAGCTGCTGTTAATGAAAATCTTAAAAATGAAAAGAAAATCTTACTTAAAGCTGGTACATATGGTACTGAAAAGACAGTTGTAAATATTAAGACTGATAATCAGGATGGAATTCAAGATACTGAAGCTACTACTGAAAAAGAAACTGGTGCGGTAGTAGATGATAGTAATGTGACTTATGATACCATCCAGTCTAAAGTCCTAAAAGCAGTGATTGACCAAGCCTTTCCACGTATCAAGGAATACACGCTGAATGGTCATACTTTGCCAGGACAGGTTCAACAACTTAAGAAAATCTTGGTAAATAATCACGATATTACCCCTGAAGTTACCTATAAGAAAATCAATGATACTACTGCAGAGTACTTGATGAAGCTTCGTGACGAGAAGAATTTTATCAATGCGGATATGACTGTTCGTCTGCAAGTTGTGGACAATCAACTTCATTTTGATGTGACTAAGATTGTCAACCACAACCAAGTTACTCCAGGTCAGAAGATTGATGATGAAAGAAAACTTCTCTCCTCTATCAATTTCTTAGGGAACTCACTTGTGTCGGTTTCAAGCGACCAAGCTGGAGCTAAGTTTGATGGGGCAACTATGTCCAATAACACGCATGTCAGTGGAGATGACCATATTGCCGTAACCAATCCAATGAAGGACTTGGCTAAGGGCTATATGTATGGATTTGTTTCTACGGATAAACTTGCTGCAGGTGTTTGGAGCAACTCTCAAAACAGCTACGGTGGTGGTTCGAATGACTGGACCCGTTTGACAGCATTCAAACAAACTGTTGGAAATACAAACTATGTAGGAATCCAAAGTTCTGAATGGCAATGGGAAAAAGCTTATAAGGGCATTGTCTTCCCAGAATATACGAAGGAACTTCCAAGTGCCAAGGTTGTTATCACTGAAGATGCTAATGCGGATAAGAAAGTGGACTGGCAGGATGGAGCCATTGCTTATCGTAGCATCATGAACAACCCTCAAGGTTGGGAAAAGGTTAAGGATATCACAGCATATCGTATCGCGATGAACTTTGGTTCTCAAGCACAAAACCCATTCCTTATGACCTTGGATGGTATTAAGAAGATCAACCTCCATACAGATGGCCTTGGGCAAGGCGTTCTCCTTAAAGGATATGGTAGTGAAGGTCATGACTCTGGTCACTTGAACTATGCTGATATTGGTAAACGTATTGGTGGAGTTGAAGACTTCAAGGCCTTGATTGAAAAAGCGAAGAAATATGGAGCTCATCTAGGTATTCACGTTAACGCGTCTGAAACTTATCCTGAATCTAAATACTTTAACGAAAATATTCTTCGTAAGAATCCAGATGGAAGCTACAGCTATGGTTGGAACTGGTTAGATCAAGGAGTTAATATTGATGCTGCTTATGACTTGGCGCATGGACGCTTAGCTCGCTGGGAAGAGTTGAAGAACAAACTTGGTGAAGGTCTCGACTTTATCTATGTGGACGTTTGGGGAAATGGTCAATCAGGAGATAATGGTGCCTGGGCTACCCACGTTCTTGCTAAAGAAATCAACAAACAAGGTTGGCGCTTTGCGATTGAGTGGGGTCATGGTGGTGAATACGACTCTACCTTCCAACACTGGGCAGCTGACTTGACCTACGGTGGCTATACAAATAAAGGTATTAACAGTGCCATTACTCGCTTTATCCGTAACCACCAAAAAGATTCTTGGGTTGGAGACTACAGAAGTTACGGTGGTGCAGCCAACTACCCACTTCTAGGTGGCTACAGCATGAAAGACTTTGAAGGCTGGCAAGGACGAAGTGACTACAATGGCTATGTAACCAACTTATTTGCCCATGACGTCATGACTAAGTACTTCCAACACTTTACTGTAAGTAAATGGGAAAATGGTACACCAGTTACCATGTCTGATAACGGTAGCACCTATAAATGGACTCCAGAAATGCGAGTGGAATTGGTAGATGCTGATAATAACAAAGTTGTTGTGACTCGTAAGTCAAATGATGTCAATAGCTCGCAATACCGTGAGCGTACAGTAACGCTCAATGGGCGTGTCATCCAAGATGGATTAGCTTACTTGACTCCTTGGAACTGGGATGCAAATGGTAAGAAACTTCCTGCTGATAAGGAAAAAATGTACTACTTCAATACGCAAGCTGGTGCAACAACTTGGACACTTCCTAGTGATTGGGCAAAGAGCAAGGTTTATCTTTACAAGCTAACTGACCAAGGTAAGACAGAAGAGCAAGAATTAACAGTAAAAGATGGTAAGATTACCCTAGATCTTACGGCAAATCAACCATATGTTCTCTACCGTTCAAAACAAACCAATCCTGAAATGTCATGGAGTGAGGGTATGCATATCTATGACCAAGGATTTAATAGTGGAACTTTGAAACACTGGACTATTTCTGGTGATGCTTCTAAGGCAGAAATTGTCAAATCACAAGGCGCAAATGAAATGCTTCGTATCCAAGGCAATAAGAGCACAGTCAGTCTTACTCAGAAACTGACTGGCTTGAAACCAAATACTAAGTATGCTGTTTATGTTGGTGTTGATAACCGTAGTAATGCTAAGGCAAGTATCACAGTAAATACTGGTGAAAAAGAAGTGACTAGCTATACCAATAAGTCACTAGCTCTTAACTATGTTAAGGCCTATGCCCATAATACTCGTCGTGACAATGCTACAGTTGACGATACAAGTTACTTCCAAAACATGTATGCCTTCTTTACAACAGGTTCAGATGTATCAAATGTCACTCTTACTTTGAGTCGTGAAGCTGGTGATGAAGCAACTTACTTTGATGAAATTCGTACCTTTGAAAACAATTCAAGTATGTACGGAGATAATCATGATACAGCTAAAGGAACATTTAAACAAGACTTTGAAAATGTTGCTCAAGGTATTTTCCCATTTGTAATTGGTGGTATCGAAGGAGTTGAGGATAATCGTACTCACTTATCTGAAAAACATGATCCATATACACAACGTGATTGGAATGGTAAGAAAGTCGATGATGTTATCGAAGGAAATTGGTCATTGAAGACAAATGGGCTAGTTAGCCGTCGTAACTTGGTTTACCAAACAATTCCTCAAAACTTCCGTTTTGAAGCTGGTAAGACTTATCGTGTAACCTTTGAATACGAAGCGGGCTCTGACAATACCTATGCCTTTGTAGTCGGTAAGGGAGAATTCCAGTCAGGTCGTCGCGGTAATCAAGCAAGCAATTTGGAAATGCATGAATTGCCAAATACTTGGACAGATTCTAAGAAAGCTAAGAAGGTAACCTTCCTTGTAACAGGTGCAGAAACAGGCGATACTTGGGTTGGTATCTACTCAACTGGTAACGCAAGCAATACTCGTGGAGATTCTGGTGGGAATGCGAACTTCCGTGGTTACAATGACTTCATCATGGATAAACTTCAAATCGAGGAAATCACGTTAACTGGTAAGATGTTGACAGAAAATGCTCTGAAGAATTACTTGCCAACGCTTGCTATGACTAACTATACTAAAGAATCTATGGATGCCTTGAAGGAAGCTGTCTTTAACCTCAGTCAAGCAGATGATGATATTAGTGTGGAAGAAGCGCGTGCTGAAATTGCTAAGATTGATGCTCTGAAGAATGCCTTGGTACAAAAGAAAACAGCCTTGGTAGCAGAAGACTTTGAAAGTCTAAATGCTCCAGCGCAAGCGGGAGAAGATTTAGCAAATGCCTTTGATGGTAACTTATCAAGTCTATGGCATACGTCTTGGAGTGGTGGAGATGTTGGCAAACCTGCAACTATGGTCTTGAAAGAAGCGACAGAAATCACTGGATTCCGTTATGTGCCACGTGGATCAGGATCAAATGGTAACTTGCGTGATGTGAAACTGGTTGTGACAGATGAGTCTGGTAAGGAACATACCTTTACCGTAACAGATTGGCCAAATAACAACAAACCAAAAGACATTGACTTTGGTAAGACAATCAAGGCTAAGAAAATTGTTTTGACAGGTACCAAGTCTTATGGAGACGGTGGTGACAAATATCAAGCTGCTGCTGAGTTAATCTTTAGTCGTCCACAGGCTACAGAAACAGCTCTTGATTTGTCAGGTTATGAAACAGCTTTAGCGAAGGCTCAAAAATTGACCAGCAAAGAGAATCAAGAGGAGGTAGCAAGTGTAGTAGCTAGCATGAAATATGCTACGGATAACCATCTCTTGACTGAAAGAATGGTTGCCTACTTTGCAGAATATCTCAACCAACTACAAGATCAGACTGCTAAACCAGATGCTCCTACAAGTAGCAAAGGTGAAGAGGTGGCACCGATTCTTGAAGTGCCTGAGTATAAAGGCCCAGTTGGAACAGCAGGTGAAGAAGCAGTTGTTAATGAAGTTCCAGAGTACAAAGGTGGCGTCAATGCAGTAGAAGCTTTGGTAAACGAAAAGCCAGCCTACACAGGACTATTGGCTACAGCAGGCGATCAAGCAGCACCAACTATTGAAAAACCTGAGTATCAGATTAGTCAATTGGGCCAAGGAAAACTTGCAGAATCTAAAACTTCAGTTCCAACAGAAGATCAGAAGAGATTGCCAGAAACAGGAGAAAGTCAATCTGATACAGCTATCTTCCTAGCAGGCGTCAGTCTTGCCTTATCTGCTGCTGTCCTTGCAACAAAACGTAAAGAAAATTAAAGAAGACTGGATTTTAGAGTTTACCGGAACTAGAATTCAGACAGAAATAACTTAGTTGGAGAGAACCTCTAGGTTCTCTCCATTTTTAAATGGGAAATGAGACCGCTTACTGTAATAAGTGGATGAAAGGAATAGGAGAAAAATGGATAGACATTTTTTTGAAAGACGCTGTCACTATAGTATTCGAAAATTTGCAATTGGTGCAGCCTCTGTAATGATCGGTGCTAGTATCTTTGGTGCAAATGTAGTGCAGGCTGCTGAGACAGTTGGAACGCCTGAGAAAGAAGGAACAATCACACAAGCTCAGCCCCTAGATAAGTTGCCGGACGATTTAGCAGCTGTTTTAAAGAAAGCTGAATCAGAAGCAACGGCAGATGCAGGACATGAAGCAAATCATGAAAATACTGCAGGAACAAGTCCTGCAGCAACTGAAGAAACAAGCCCAGCAACAAGTCCAACAGCTCCCAAACCAGCTGAGACTATGAAGCCGGTTGAAACACCAAAAGCAGATTCTAAACCTGTAGAACCAGCTACACCTACAATCAAACCAGTTGAAAAGCAAATTGAAGATAGAGAAGATCGTAACCACTTAGAAGGTGTCACTGTTCAAGTAAACGACTCAGAAACTGGTACTCCTTATACTGCTGACAAGGCAGTGGACGGTAATCCTGATACTCGTTGGGCAACAAATCAAAATATTGACAAACCAACTTTCGAATTAACTCTTCCCAAGACTACACTTATTAGACATGTGGAAATTGATTGGGATCGTCGTGTTCGCAATGGTCAAAATGATCCAAATATCAAGTCTTGGAGCCTCTACTATGCAGGTCAAGATGATGTAAATGCTAGTGGAGAAAAACAATGGAAGCTAGCTCATACCAAGACTGGAGAACCTGTTTTAGATGAGAAAGTTGACTTAGCCAATAGTATTCAAGCTAAATACCTCAAGTTAGAAATCAATGACTATCAAGCGGGCACAATGGGCTGGAGAAACGTTGGTATTCAAGAAATTCGAGCTTATTCGAATATTCCTGATACAAGTAAGGTAACGGATATCCGTCAGGTTACAGAATTGACTGTAGCTAAAGATGGACAGTCTCTTGTCTTGCCAACTCTACCAGGGAAAGTCAGTCTTATCGGTAGCAACAAACAAGGTGTGATTGACCTTCAAATCACATTTATAAGCCTCTGACTGATCAACGCGTTAAGGTTATGGTAGAGCAAATTAAAGATTCACATACCTTTACTAAAGAATTTGAAGTAGTCATCAAGGGGTTACATCAGGATGAAGGTGTGGGTGTCAAACCAAAAGTAGCACCAGCTGTTCAACAATGGTATGGAAAAGAAGGTCAATCTTCTATCACTTCAGATACAGTTCTTGCGACAGGAGATTCAGGCTTTGATCAGGCTGCAACCTTCTACCAGTCAGACCTTGCAAGCCGTGGATTGGAACTTGCGACAGGTAACAAGCAGGCTCAAAAACGAATTGAATTTAAAAAAGTTGAAAATAAGGGGTATGGTAAGGAAGGCTATGGAATCACTATCCAAGATGGTGTCATTACCATCGAAGCTGCAACGAACACAGGAGCCTTCTACGCCACTCGTACTCTTCTTCAAATGGGGGGAAAGCAATCTCCAAAATGGAGAAATTCGTGATTTCCCAAGCTTCAGTCACCGTGGCTTTATGCTAGATACAGGTCGTAAATTTATCCCTTATGACACCCTTGTAGACATCATGCTTAACATGGCTTACTACAAGATGAACGACTTGCAGTTGCATCTCAACGATAACTATATCTTCCTAAAGGAACACTTGGCAGGTAAGAATCTAACACAAGAAGAAGAGCTTAAGTATGTTCTAGAACATGCTAAGACAGGTTTCCGTGTAGAGACAGATATTGTCGGTAAGAATGGTCAAAAATTAACATCAGATGAGCATTATACCAAGGAAGAAATGCAAAATCTGATTAAACTTGCTAAGGCCTTGCATATCAATTTAGTACCTGAAATTGACACACCAGGTCATGCTCTGTCATTTGTCAAAGTTCGTCCAGACCTCATGTATCAAGGTAGTCTGAGCGATTACAGAGGTAAACATAACGTAGAGCGCGTAGCTATGCTCGATCTAGATAATAAATACGATGAAACGCTGGCTTTGTCAAATCAGTTTATGACAAACTTCTTGATGGTCCAGATGCACCACTTCATGGAGTATCAACTGTTCATATCGGAACGGATGAATACTACGGAAGTAGAGAAAGTTATCGTCGTTATGTTAATGACCTTATTAAATACATTAAAGGAAAAGGATATACACCTCGTATTTGGGGATCGCTCAGTGCGAAACGAGGTAAAACAGCGGTTGATTGGAAAGATGTAGAAGTTGATATCTGGAGTATTGGCTGGCAGCAACCAAAAGAAGCTATTGCTCAAGGAGCTAAGATTATTAATATCACAGATATCCCAACATATAGCGTTCCGAATGGAGATAATCGTCAAGCTGCTTATGGTGATTATGCTAACTATGAAACTCAATATAATGGTTGGACACCAAACGATTTCCGAACAGGTCATGGTCCACTTCTAGAAGCATCAAATCCAAATGTAATTGGTGGTGGCCACGCAGTTTGGAATGATAATATTGATCTTCATGAGACAGGTTTGACATCTTATGATATCTTTAAACGTTTCTTCAAGAGCATGCAAACTACTGCAGAACGCACTTGGGGATCTGACCGTGCGGAAGCGACATTTGCAGAACGTATCCTACCAGCGAGCCCTTATGCACCACAGTCAAATCCTGACAGAGCGATTGATCAAAGTGATTTGTTTACTATCAATCCTGAAACAGTGAAAAACTATGCGAGCAAGAAGGTGAAGACAAGCGATCAGGGATTGGTTTTTGAGAAAGATAGCAGTATCGAAGGCCTGGCAGGTGACGTTGGTCCAAGTCATGTCTTGAAGTTTGATGTAACTGTCACTGGAGACGGTGAACAAACCTTCTCAACAAGTGGAGACAACCGTATCTATCTAGCTGATAAAGACGGCTATCTTGCTTATCAATTTGAACAGTTCCATATCCAGTTCAATAAAAAACTTGAAAAGAACAAACGTTATCAAATCTCTATTGTGACTAAACCACAATCAACGGAATTCTATGTGGATGGTGAGAAGATTGAACGTATCGTAAATCCAACTCACCCTCGCTTTGCTCACAATAGCTTGGTTCTACCTCTTGAAAGCATCGGTGGTTTCAAAGGAATCTTACATAGTGCAGAGTTATCAGCTAAACCATTTGTAAATCCTCGTTTGATTCCAACAGAACATTTCACAGTTTCTGCAACTAGTCAAGAAACACCAGGAACAGCGACTGAAGGCACTGTTGAAAAAGCCTTTGACAATGATCCAAACACCTTCTGGCATACTAAATGGACTGGTGATACTGCTCCGTACACTCTTTCTATGACCTTGAAAGAAGCAGAAAAAGTCAATGGTTTGACTTATCTCCCACGTCCAGGTGGTGGAAATGGTGTCGTGACATCTTATGAAATATATGCTCAAAAAGATGGTCAGATGGTTAAAGTTGCTTCAGGAACTTGGGAAAATAATGCCAAAGAGAAAACAGTGAACTTTGAGGCAATTGAAACGGATAAGGTAGAATTAAAAGTTCTAGCAGGTGTTGCAGGATTTGGTAGTGCCGCAGAAATTCAACTTCTGAAACCAGTTTCTACTAACAAGGCAGAAGAGCCAACTACTCCAAAAACACCTAAAGTTGAGGAAACGGGTGATGGTACAACTGAACTTGCTGATAACTTTGTAGCTAGCAAGCCAACAAGTGATGAAACAGTTGCTGCAGCAGCGAAAAGTCAAGATTACCTTAAGAAAGAGTACAAGGTCTTCCCAACGCCACAAAAAGTAACTTACGATGAAGGTGTTACAAAACTCCATAAACAAGTCAATCTTGTTATGGGGGATAATTTGGATATCTATACTCGTAACCGCTTGAAGAGTGTTTTACAAGATCATCAAATTTCATACACAAGCAGTCAATCAGCAGTGCCAGGTGCTACCAACATCTACCTTGGTGTTCATGGTCAAAATTCACAGGCTGAAAGAAATGTCTGGAATTTCTCAAGGACTCTTTGATAAGATTGATGCCTATGCCTTATCAATAAAGAACAATACAATCTCTATCGTCGGTAAGGATACAGATGCTGTCTTCTATGGATTGACGACTCTCAAACACATGCTGAATGAAAGTGAAGCTCCAGTCTTGCGTAACGTAACAGTTGAAGACTATGCTGAAATTAAGAACCGTGGCTTTATCGAAGGTTACTATGGAAATCCTTGGAGTAATGCTGACCGTGCAGAATTGATGCGTTATGGTGGTGACTTGAAGTTGACCCAATACTTCTTTGCACCAAAAGATGATCCATATCACAACAAGAAATGGCGTGAACTTTATCCAGAAGAAAAACTAGCTGAAATTCGTGAATTGGCGCGTGTCGGAAACCAAAACAAGACTCGTTATGTGTGGACCATCCATCCATTCATGAATAATCGTATCCGTTTTGGTAACGATGCTGACTACCAAAAAGACCTTGAAACTATTAAAGCTAAATTCACTCAATTAATGGATGTCGGTGTTCGTGAGTTCGGTATTTTGGCTGATGATGCTCCAAGTCCAGTTGGTGGCTACAATAGCTACAACCGCTTGATGAAGGACATGACAGACTGGTTGACTAAAAAACAAGCAACTTATGGTGGCCTTCGTAAGGAAATGATCTTTGTCCCAGGTCAATATTGGGGTAATGGCCGTGAAGATGAATTGAAAGCGCTTAATGAAAAGCTTCCAACTTCAACCTCTATGACCCTTACTGGTGGTAAGATTTGGGGTGAAGTATCAGACAACTTCCTATCTAACCTCAAGAACAACCTGACAGCAGGTGGTAAGACTACCGTCCAGTTTCTCTATGGGTCAATTGGCCTGTTACAGATAACTCTAAACAACACTTAATCTTAGGTGGTGGTGAGAAATTCCTTCATCCGAATGTAGATCCTAGCCTTCTTTCAGGTATCATGTTGAACCCAATGCAACAATCTGAACCTTCTAAGATTGCCCTCTTCTCTGCAGCTCAATATGCATGGAAACAATGGAAGTCAGAAGAAGAAGCTAAGAAAGTAAACGATATCGCCTTCAACTTTGTTGAAAATGGTAAGTTTACAGATAGCGAAGCATCTCTTGCCTTCCGTGAGCTTGGTAAACATATGATCAACCAAAACATGGATGGTCGTGTTGTGAAATTGGAAGAGTCTGTTGAACTTGCACCGAAATTGGCGGCCTTCATGTCTAAGTTGAAAGCTGGTCAAGATGTCAGCGCAGAGCGTGAGGGATTGCGTGCGGAATTTGCTAAACTAAAAGCTGCAGCTCAACTTTATAAAGCATCTGGTGATGAAAAGATGCGTGCTCAAATCCATTATTGGTTGGACAATACCATTGACCAAATGGATGCCTTGAGTGCTCTTCTTGATGGTACAGAAGCTATCGAAAAGAACGATTCTGCAAAACTTTGGGATAGTTACTACAAGGGCTTGAAACTCTACGAACAATCACAAACTTATACTTTCCATTATGTAGATCATGATGAAAAAGCTGAGTTAGGTGTTCAACACATCCGTCCATTCTTGCTTGGACTGCGTGAAATCTTGGCAACAGAAGTTCAAAAAGCCTTGCATCCAGACCAAGTTATCAGTACATTTATCACAAACCGTACAGGTGTAGAAGGCGGACTTGCTGAGGTAACTGATGGAGATTTGGGAACTCATGCATTAATCAAATCGCCAAACAGTATCAAGACTGGTGATTACATTGGTTTGAAATTTAACAAAGCTATTCCACTCCAAAACTTGACCTTTGCAATGGGAACTCAAGCAAATCCTCGTGATACCTTTAACAATGCTAAGGTTGAGTATCTTAATGAAAATGATGAGTGGGTAACACTTTCAGAACCAAGCTACACTGGAAATGAATCTCTTATTAAATATGAAAAACTCAATATTCGTGCCAAGGCTGTTCGAATGATTGCGACTTCAGATCGTGATAATACTTGGTTTGCTGTAAGAGAAATTGCTGTTAACCGCCCTGTGGAAGTTACTCGTGCTAAACAGGCAGCTACTGTGACGATTAGTCCAAATCTTATGTACAAGTACAACACAACTGTTGGTCAGATTACAGACGGTCGTGACAATACAGAAGCCATGCTTGCAAATGCTGATCGAACGGATACAACTCCAGTAAATAGTTGGGTGCAACTAGACTTAGGTGAAGTCAAACCTGTGACTAAGGTTCGTCTCCACCAAGGTTCAGGAGATAAATTGGCAGAAGGTGTTCTTGAATATTCTGCAGATGGTAACTCATGGCAAGAATTGGATCGCTTGACTGGTGAACAAACTAAAGAAATTGAAACTCCAATTTCAGCTCGATATGTTCGTATTCGCAATACTAAGAACATCAACTTATGGTGGCGTATCGCTGATTTCTCAGTTGAAACACGTACAGGCAATAGCCAATTGACTGATACAAATGTTGAAAACTTGAAGTCAACTCCAGTTTATGACAGTCTAGGCCGTTATGACCTGAAAATTCCGAGCGGAACAAAACTTCCGGCTAAGAGTTACTTGGGTATGAAACTTGATCGTCTTCACCAAGCTGAAAGCATTCAAGCAGTTGGTACAGAAAATCCATCCCTCAATTTGGAATACTCTCCAAATGCTCAAGAATGGTATCCAGCTGGTCAAGTGACAGATAAGTCCTTGGTACGATATGTTCGTTTGGTCAACAAGACTAATCAAGAACAAGCAGTAACAGCAACCTCTCTACTTGTTCAGACAAAAGAAGTTCAACCAACAACACTTGATTCTACATCAATGGGAATCCATCCAACATATGGTAGAAATGATGTCCGTAAAATTAAGAACTTGGATCAATTGTTCGACGGAGTTTACAATAACTTTGTAGAGTTTTCAGACTATGCTCGTAAAGATGGTCACATCACCTTGAAGCTTGGTAGTGAACGTGCAATCAAGAAAATTAGAGCTTACATTCAAGACGGTACTCAAAATTATCTTCGTGATGGTAAGATTCAAGTCAGTCAAGATGGCAAGACTTGGACAGATCTTGTGACAGTTGGTGATGGTGTTGCCAATGAAACGCGTGATGATTCCTTGACAGATGGTTGGACACATGATTCTAAGATGCCAGGAAACCGCTATATTGAGGGTGAACTTTCGAGCCCAGTTAAAGCCAACTATCTCCGTGTTCTATATACAGCAGACTATAATGCTCGTTTTGTAGGCTTCACTGAGTTGGTAATCAATGATGGTGAATTTGTGAAACCAATTAATGATCCAACTGTAGAAGGAAACAGCGGTGAAAGCCAAGGTAACCTATACACCAATCTCGTAGATGGTAAAGTATTGACTAGCTACAAGGCTGAGAAAGAGCAAGGTGAGCTTGTTTACCACTTGTCAGAAGCGACAGATGTCAACCATATCCGACTTGTTTCAAGTCTTCCGCAAGGAGTGAAGGTCCGAGTATTGGCTCGAACTCTTAAATCAGATAAAAGAAATTCTTGGTCAGAAATAGGTGAGATTACCTCAAGCTTCCAAACATTTGCTGTCCGAGATAAATCTCCATTATTGGATGTGAAACTTGTTTGGGAAGGTGGCAAACCAGAGTTCTACGAAATGACGACATTCCACCAAGAACTTCCAGAAGAACCAGTCAAACCAGCTCCAACTACAAGTAAGGGTGATGAACCAGCTTCAGTAGTAGAAGTCCCAGAATTTATCGGTGGAGTAAATGGTGTCGAAGCCGCTGTTCATGAAGTACCAGAATATAAAGGAACAGCAAGCCATCAAGCAACTCCAACAGAGGAAAACTTGGAAGATTCGGTTGATAAAGTTGATGGAGACAAGATGAGCAATGGCAATAGTAATGTTGAAACTACTGTTGAAGAGTCCGATGAATTTGCAAGTGTATCAGTGAAAACGGATCAAGTTCAAAAACAAGAACAACCACAATCATCGATTTCTAAAGTTAAAGATCAACTTCCAGCAACAGGTGGAAAAGAATCAGCTGCTTTAGCCTTGTTAGGTGGTCTTGGATTAGTTCTCTCTGCCGCTTTTGTCAAAAAAGGGAAAAAGAATTAAGAATTCGAAAAAGAGTTATTCAATAATCCTAGATAAACATTAATGTCACAATAAAACCACACAGTGATTTCAGTCTTGAGCATCATCAAGCTGAAAGAAACACTGTGTGGTTTTTGAATAGTTGATAGTTTATACCCAATGAAAATCAAAGAGCAAACTAGAAAGCTAGTCGCAGGTTGCTCAAAACACTGTTTTGAGGTTGCAGATGGAAGCTGATGCGGTTTGAAGAGATTTTAGAAGAGTGTTAGGACTAGATTCTTTACCAATTGTTAAGATTCTCGTTATAGGATACTTACTCCCTCTTTTTTGTTATATTAAACTCACAAAAAAGATTGCAATTTCTTGCTCATTTTGATATATTTAATATATACAAAAAAACAAACTTGATGCTTAGTTGTGTATCCAGAAGGAGGTCATTTTTCTAAAAAGTAAACGCTTACTTAGCATCGAGGGAAAGAAAAGAGGATTTTAATGAAGAAAAGACTTTTCGATAAACGTTGCCATTATAGCATTCGTAAATTTGCTATAGGTGCGGCATCTGTGATGATTGGGGCTAGTATATTTGGCTTGTCAGCTGTACAAGCTGAGGACTTGTCTGCATCCAATACTCAAACAGAAGGAACAACGATTCATCAAGCCCAACCTTTAGATAAGCTTCCTGATGATGTGGCAGCTGCTATAGCAAAGGCTGATAGGAATGGTGGACGTGAGTTCGTAAAACCAAAAGTTGAGACAACAGAAAACAATGAAAGTAAGGATACAGAGTCTGCTAAACCTGTTAATGAAGGTAACCATGAATTGGTTAGTCCTAAAGTTGAAACTCCAAATAAGGTAGGAGAAGAAAACGAAGCTGAAGAGACAAATCCAAAGACTGTGAAAGATGGTCCGAAGTCTACAGCAGATGAAACAGATGTAAAAGAGGATACTAAGAAAATTTCAGAAAAGGATCAGGTAAAATCGACTGCAGATCTCAAACCTTCGTCTGAAAAAACGCAAGCGCTTTCTAAAGACTTAAGTGAAGCGGATGTTGAAAAAGAGAAGCAGCTATTATTAGATCGAAACAAGACTTCAATAAAGATTGGTACTTTAAACTAAATGCTCAAGGCGATTTTTCAAAAAAAGATGTGGATGTTCATGATTGGTCTAAATTGAATCTTCCACACGATTGGAGTATTTATTTTGATTTCGACCACAAGTCTCCTGCTCGTAACGAAGGTGGACAGTTAAATGGTGGAATAGCTTGGTATCGTAAGACTTTTACATTAGATGAAAAAGACAAGAACAAGGATGTTCGTATCAATTTTGATGGTGTTTACATGGATTCTAAGGTTTATGTAAATGGTAAATTTGTAGGCCATTATCCAAGTGGTTACAATCATTTTTCATATGATATTACAGAATTTTTAAACAAGGATGGTAGTGAAAATTCCATTACTGTTCAAGTGACCAATAAGCAACCAAGTAGTCGTTGGTATTCAGGAAGTGGGATTTATCGTGATGTAACTCTTAGTTATCGTGATAAAGTCCATGTTGCCGAAAATGGTAATCATATCACTACTCCAAAACTTGCTGAGCAAAAAGAAGGAAATGTTGAAACACAGGTTCAAAGTAAGATTAAAAATACGGATAAGAAGGCTGCTAAAGTCTTTGTGGAACAACAGATTTTCACTAAGGAAGGCAAGGTTGTATCAGAATTAGTTCGCTCTGAAACGAAGAATTTAGCAGAAAATGAAGTTGCAGATTTCAGACAAACAATCCTAGTTAATAAACCAACTCTTTGGACGACAAAAAGTTATCATCCTCAACTGTATGTGCTGAAAACAAAGGTTTATAAAGAAGGTCAACTAGTTGATGTAACAGAAGATACATTTGGTTACCGTTATTTCAATTGGACTGCTAAGGATGGTTTCTCTCTGAATGGTGAACGCATGAAATTCCACGGAGTAAGTATTCACCATGACAATGGAGCCTTGGGTGCAGAAGAGAATTATAAGGCTACCTATCGTAAATTAAAACTCTTGAAAGATATGGGGGTAAACTCTATTCGAACAACCCACAATCCAGCTAGTCCTCAGTTGCTTGATGCTGCAGCTAGTTTAGGTCTTTTGGTGCAAGAGGAAGCTTTTGATACTTGGTATGGTGGCAAGAAGACTTACGACTATGGACGGTTCTTTGATCAAGATGCAACTCATCCTGAAGCTAAGAAGGGTGAGAAGTGGTCTGATTTTGATCTTAGAACAATGGTAGAACGTGATAAGAACAATCCGTCTATCGTCATGTGGTCTCTTGGAAATGAGGTGGAAGAGGCAAATGGTAGTCCTCGTTCTATCGAGACAGCTAAACGTCTGAAGGCTGTCATTAAAGCGATTGATACCGAACGTTATGTTACCATGGGTGAGAATAAATTTAGTCGTGCAGCGACAGGTGATTTCTTAAAAGTTGCAGAAATCATGGATGCTGTCGGTATGAACTATGGTGAACGTTTTTATGATGCGGTTCGTAGAGCGCATCCAGACTGGCTCATTTATGGTTCTGAAACCTCTTCAGCTACTAGAACGCGTGATTCTTATTACAATCCTGCTCAAATCCTTGGACACGATAACCGTCCAAATCGTCACTATGAACAATCTGATTATGGTAATGACCGTGTTGGGTGGGGAAGAACAGCTACTGAGTCATGGACTTTTGACCGTGATCGTGCTGGCTATGCTGGACAATTTATCTGGACAGGAATTGACTATATCGGTGAACCAACTCCATGGCATAACCAAGATAATACACCTGTAAAAAGTTCTTACTTTGGTATTATCGATACGGCTGGTTTACCGAAGAATGATTTTTACCTTTACCGTAGTGAATGGTATAGTGCTAAAGAAAAGCCAACTGTCCGAATTTTACCGCATTGGAACTGGACTGAAGAGACTCTTAAGGATCGCAAGATGCTGGTCGATGGAAAGGTTCCAGTTCGTACCTTCTCAAATGCTGCAAGTGTCGAATTGTTCTTAAATGGTGAGTCGCTTGGTAAAAAGGAATTTACTAAGAAAACGACAGAAGATGGACGTCCATACCATGAGGGGGCTAAACCAAGTGAATTGTATCTTGAGTGGCTTGTAAAATACCAACCAGGTACACTGACTGCGATTGCTCGAGATGAAAAAGGCAACGAAATTGCGCGTGATAGTGTGACAACTGCAGGTGAACCAGCAAGGGTTCGTCTGACTAAAGAAGAGCATGTTATCACTGCAGATGGAAAAGACCTATCCTACATCCATTACGAAATTGTTGATGGCGATGGGAATGTGGTTCCGACAGCTAGCAATCTTGTTCATTTCAATCTTCATGGTCAGGGACAGATTGTTGGTGTGGATAATGGAGAACAAGCTAGCCGTGAGCGCTACAAAGCTCAAGCAGATGGGACATGGCAAAGACGTGCTTTCAATGGTAAAGGGGTTGTCATTGTAAAATCAACAGAAAAAGAAGGTAAATTTACTCTTTATGCAGATTCTGCTGGCTTAACTTCTGATAGCGCAACGGTCGCAACTGTGTCTGGTAAGAAAGAAAACCGTCACTTTGTAGCCTTTGCTCCTGTAAAAGCAACAACTGATGTGACTACAAATCCTGAATTGCCTCAAACAGTAACAGCTATTTATAGCGACGGTAGTGTTGAGGAAAAGACTGTAACATGGGACATGCCAGCTGACTTGCTTACAAGTGCAGGTGAGAAAAAAGTATCTGGACGTGTAGAAGGTTTGGAAACCAAAGCTGAGGCACTTGTAAAAGTGATTGCCTTAGATAGATGGTTACCAAAGTTGCTACAGTACCAGTTGGTACAACTGCAGCTGATTTGGATAAAACAGTCACAGCTGTTCTGACAGATGGTAGTTTGATTGATACTGATGTTGTTTCTTGGACCTTGAAAGATCCTGCTGCTTTGACCAAGGAAGGGGGACGTACGGAGGCTACTGGTAAATTGGTAGATGACGACCGTGAAGTGACTGCAACCTTTATCGCAAGCAATAAGGAAACAACAAGTAGCATTACAGAACTTACTGTTGGGGATAAAGCTCTTGAGAACTTCGAGTCTGGCAAGACTTATTATCGTGTATCTCTTCCTTACACTGGAACAATTCCAAGTGTTGGGGCTCAGACTACTGGTTATCAAGTAACTGTTCAGCAAGCTTCTGCTGATAATGGTTATCAGGCCTCTGTCTTCTTGAGTGACCAAAAGGGTGACTTGGTTCAAACTTACCTAATTCAGTTTGTTAAGGAAGCTCCTGCCTTGAAACGTTTGGAAGTAGTTGTGGAAGGAAAAGAAACTGCTACTGAAGATCAGGCCTTAACTTATCGTGTCATTGGTAGTTATGAGGATGGTTCTCAAACAGAATTTTCAGCTTCAGATATTCACCTAGAAGCTAAGTCATCTGATGGTGGGCATCTTGAGGTGAATGGACAGAACTTGTTGCTCTATACTAAGGGAAGAGTGATTTTGACACCTCGGATCGATAATCAAACAGAGAAAACAGAATCTGTAACTACTGAAGTGGTGATTAAAGAAAATAAAGTCAGCAAGAAGATTTTGAAACTTCATCCTGTATCTGTTTCTACAGACATTAAACAGCAACCGAATCTACCTAAAGAAGTTGGGGCAGAATTTGATAAGGGCTTACCACGCAAAGTGTCTGTAACTTGGGACAAGGTAGACGAAAAAGAGTTGGGGCATTATCATAGCTTTACGCTTAAAGGACATGTAGAAGGCACAGACATTGAAGCTCAAGCAACGGTGACAGTTGAAGGCTTACAAGTTGCAGAGGAAATCAGCCTCACAGTACCTAAGGGTGAGTCAGTTCAATTGCCAGCTAATGTTCGTGCTTACCATTCTAATGGAACAACTATCTATAAAGATGTAGTTTGGATCAGGTTCCAGCCAACTTTAGTCAAACTGAAGGAGTCTATGAAATCAATGGTCGTTTAGTGGGTAGCAATCTGACCACTAAAGCTCATGTTCGAGTATCTAGTCAAGTTGTTGCTGGAAATAATATCTCTAAACAATGGACAGGTTCCCAATTGCCAGCTGCCATTGTATCCAATACAGGAGGAGATGACTCAGCTAATGCCTTGAACGACCTGACTGTGTCAAGAACGTCAACAGATGCTAAAAATAGATGGACTACTTGGAGAACAAATACTGATAATGATTGGGCTTCTATCTTGTTTGGTAATTCAGGAGACTTGACGAAACGTTTTGTCAATAATTTATCAGTTGATTTCTATACTGATGGAGCAATTGGTCTTCCAAAAGAATATGTAGTTGAATATTATGTAGGTAAAGAAATTCCTGATTTACCAAGTGATGTCAGTCATGCGCAACGAGATAGCAATCATCCATTTAATAATCCAGACAATTGGAAAGCAGTTGAAACTTACATGCTCCAAGTCAGCTATCTGCAACTCAAACAAATCACTTCACATTTGACAAGGTAGAAACCTATGCTGTTCGTATTCGTATGAAGAAGGCTGATGGAACTTCAGGTGTTGGTCTGACAGAGCTAACTGTCCTTGGAAACAAGGTAGTAAGCTCTACAAGTTCAGAGATTTCTATCAAGGTAGATGGCAAGGATCTTGAACACTTTAATCCATCTAAGACCGATTACTATATTCCTCAATCTAGCAAAGAAATCACTGCAACAGCTAGCAATAATGGTTTGGTAACAGTTGTTCCTGCAACCAGCCCAAAAGGTGCAACACGTCTCATCTTAAAAGCAGAAGATGGTACGGTATTGAAAGAATATAGAATCTTCCGCAATGATGAGAGAGAAACTAGTCAACCTCTTGCTGCAGAAAATAGTGCTAAAATCTTGAATGTTGGAGATGCTCTTCAACTTCCTTCAGAAGTCACTGTTTATTACCCAACTTCAACTACTTGGACTACAGATAAACTGGCAGTGAAATGGGATGCTATTCCTGAACATGCAACAGAGCATGAGGGAACATTTGAAATTACCGGTCATGTCATTGGTACAAATCTAACCACTAAAATGCAGGTGACAGTTGTTTCTAAAGGAAATCAAGTCATTTCAGAAAATCCAAGCAACAATGAAATGGATTCTAAAGCCTTTGCTTCGACAACGAACGATACACAAGCAGCTTCACATGATCGAATTTTCTATATCAATGATGGAAAATACAATGAAGATGGACGTTGGACAAACTGGTCTCGTACTCCGAAAAATGAAGAAACTTCTGTCGGACTACTCTTTAAGAAGGACGGTAAAATTGCCTCCCAATCTATTGGAAAAGTAGTCATTCAGTTCTTTAAGGATAGTGGAACAGATGCCCCAGAGAAAATGGTTCTAGAAAGATATATTGGTCCTGCCTTTACAGAACCAAGTACGATTTCTCGTTATGAAGAAAATGCTGACCATCCATTCAACAAGGCAGAAAATTGGGCACCAATTCCTTACAAAGCTTCTGGAGAATTAGTAGCTGGTAACCAATCGAATTTAACTTTGATCCGATTCAAGCGACAGCTATTCGTGCTCGAATGACTCGTAAGTCGACTACTAACGGGCTAGCAGTAGTCGAATTTACAGCCTACTCTGCAGGAAAGGGAGCAGAAGTCGAAACACCATCAGCGACTATTTCGATCGATGGAAAATCATTGGAAAACTTTGATCCAAATGTGACAGAGTACACCCTAACAACAATGGAAACTAAACCAAAAGTCACTGCGACAACTAGTGGACATGGAGTAGTCACGGTAGTGGATCATGGAAATACAAATCTTCCAACACTTGTTCGTCTTGTTTCCAAAGATGGAAATCTGGTGAAAGAATATCGTTTACACTTTAAGTCTACCTTCCAAACAACACCGACAGAAGGCGTTAAGAACTTAGTTGCAGAAACTCCAAGCTTGGAAATTGAAAAGACTCCGCTTCCGTTTAAAGAAGTTATTCGTGAAACCCCTGAGCTTGCTCAAGGTAAACGTCGTGTAGTTTCTGAAGGACAAGCTGGAGAAAAAGTTGACTATATTCAAGTATCAGGAACTAATAGAACTCTTGTTCATTCTGAACAAAGAAAAGCTCAAAATCGTATTATTGAGGTAGGAGTAAAACCATCTATTTCAAATAGTAAGGGTGAGGAACCTGTGCCAGTCAACGAAGTTCCAGAATTCAAAGGCGGTGTTAACTTTGTAGAAGCAGCAGTAAACGAAGTTCTAGAATTTAAAGGTGGTTCTAACTTTGTAGAAGTAGCAGTTAACGATAGTTCAAAATACACAGGGAAACAATCAACAGTAGGAAATCAGGAAGCACCAGTTCGTGAGAAGGCAGAGCATCCAGTACAGAACCTAGCTAATAACCAGAATACCGAACGAAAGGCTTTATCAGTCAAAGCAAATCAAAATAGCTTGCCAGAAACTGGTGAGAGAGAATCTGATATAGCAATCTTCTTAGCAGGTGTTAGCTTGACTTTGTCAGCAGCACTATTGACTACAAAACGCAAAGAAGATTAGACTTTATTTCTAAACTATTTTTATTTGCATAGATTGATCGAGGATTAAAAATTGAATCGATAAATGAATAGGTATACTATGAAATAAAGCCTCAATTTGAGGAGAAAATAAAGCAATTTTTCCAACAACAAAACGCATCCTATCAGGTTTGAGTGAGTCTGATAGGATGCGTTTTTCTAATTTTATAGTAGATTGAAATAGAAGATGAACAAATCGATTAGTGAATTTATAATATATTGAAATAATAAATGAGTAAATTGATTGAAAAAATCAAATTAATTTCTAGAAATGTTTTGGCAATCATAGTGTACTATTCTAGATTAAATATACTATAAAGGACATTCCAGAATTCCATGCTTTAGACCGGACTGTTGAGTTAGGTATGAAAAAAACACCCAAACGGGTGGCAAAGAGTCATAAAATATCTTTACTTAATCGCATTAAGCAAGTCTTCCGCTTGTTTTTCAAGTGAGTTTAGGACTGTTTCTTCAAGAACCAATTTTCCGTCTGCCCAAGCAGAGTCATTAACACGTGCAGCAGTGAAATCACCAACTACTTGTGTACGGATAAATGGCAAGAGGTCTTTATAGATAGCGAAAAGTTGATCGTGACCTGCATTGGCTACAGATGATACTGTGACAAATTTATCTTGAAGGGCAGAAGCGCCACGTGTATCAGACAAGTCAAGGGCACGAGATAGCCAATCAAGCAAGTTCTTCACTGTTCCAGGGATAGAGAAGTTGTAGACTGGAGAGAAGATCCAGATGGCATCAGCAGCGAGAACCGCTTCACGAGCAGCAGCTACAGCTGGATGAGTTGGAACTTCCAAATCTTGGCTAAAGAGAGGAAGGGATGAATAATCGAGGTAGCTAACTTCCGCTTTACCAGCAAGTGCTTTCTCAGCTTCGAGAGCCATTTGGTGGTTAAAAGAACCTTGACGTAGTGATCCGACGATAAATAATACTTTTTTAGACATGATGTGTCTCCTTTTTCTTAAATTTTCGAGAACTCTCTCGTTGTTATAAAATATATTACAACAAAACAAAAGGACTTGCAAGAAATCTGCTCAGAGTTTATTTGAAAATGATAAGATTGCAGAAACTCTAGTTATTTGCGACTGGAAAGGCAAGAACTGTTTTACTTAGGTTCTGGTTTGAATTTGATTTTCGAAGAGTATTCTAACATTCTCTTGTAATATGATGACATAAGTGCTAAAACTAAACAAACCTTAATAAAAGCGCGGGACAGTGTTTTCTGGTATCGTTTAAATCATTAAAAGGAACAATAAAGGCATTGAGAGAATGGCTTCTAAAGAATTGGGGGTATATGAGCAAGATTGTAAGTGACGAGGACAAAAGAAATAATAAGCCACTGTTAAAGGAGAAAAAGATGTTAATAGAAAATTATCGGAAAATGTTGGTATGATAGTAGGAAGTTGAGTTTTGTATTTTGGGGATTACAATTTTGGATTCTCTTTCTCCAGTCAAAACAAGATATCTCTTTGTAGATTGGACTTCACAAATATTTTCCTTCACATCGTCTTCTCTATGAGAAATTCCATCTGGAATGTTAATGACCGCTATTCCTATCAGACCAACAACTATTTAAGTCGTATGCTTGAGGATTGTGTCTTCCTATTCTCATGTTAGCTGGGCAGGGAGAATTTTGGATTTATACTAGCTAGCAGCATTAAGTGCCTTGTCTTATAATTTGATTCAGGAACAAGCGGCAATGGTCTATGACTCGGCTGTAGAGGCTGGACCAGGAGCGTTATCCTATCCATTCAAGTTTCATATCCCAGGGTGTCAGAAGACCCGGTCTTTGGGGACAGTGCTTTAGCAGGATTTTTGATTCATGGTCAGTGCACTGACCTGCTATATCGCCAATTCACCTATCATAGTTCTTTTCCCTGATCTGGATGTGAAGAGGCCAGTGTCAAGTAAACTGATAGTGTGACATGAGCAGATTATTTGGACTGTTAAGGATGAGTTGAGAAATCATGCTTTTAAACTGGATGATTTTATCTCGGATTGTCCAGACACTTTCATGTATATGTTTTATTTTACTATCAAAATCCAGTTGCTGATTTGCAGAAAGTAGTTGTGAAATTTCAGCAGTTATGCCTAAAGTCTTGAATATCCTCTACCAATCTATCAAGCAGAGTAGAATTGGAAAAGAAATATCACACTTGCTTGAAGCTTTCCTATTCTCATCCTGTAACTGGAATCACCATATATCCTACTTTAGAATTTATAATCTATATTCGTGATTTATTTGATTAAGTAATGCTCTTCATATTTTGAAGCCGATTTTTGACAATGATGAGTTTAGGGCTTATTTCCAAGTGAAGGTAAGAGGGCAACCATGCTGGTGTCTATTCTGTGATGTTGGCCTAAAATTATGATTGTGTTGCGCCACTGACAGGCTGGTTGATTGATAATTTAAGAACTGTGTTAGCATTCTTTATCTAGGCTTCTTTTTAGTCATGATTAGTCTTCTGCCTATATTTTTAGGCGCTGAGAATGGATGATAAAGTGATTCCATAAATCAAAAATACGAAAAACAGTGCCAAGCTCAGGTTTTTTTAATGGGTTGATTTTTGGGCAGTCTTTACTTTTCTTGTTCGGTTTTTAACTAAGAAAAATCGGTTTGCTTTGGAAGAATAATATGAGTTTGTTCTTGCGTTCATGTATAAAGCCAAGATGGATAATTGAAATAGACGAGTATGAAAAAAGACAAATAAAGCAAAAATAATCTACTGTGGCAGTATGGTCTAGGGATGACGATTTTGCTTGTGGTTATCAGTGCTTCCTTTCTGTATCTGGTTTCTCTTGGCATGAAACCTTATCAAACAGCTAAAAGTGAAGGAGAAAAATTAGCTCAGCAGTATGCAGGATTAGAGCAGGCTGATCAGGTTGACTTATACAATGGCTTGGAATCCTATTATAGCGTTCTTGGTCGTAATAAAAAACAAGAAGCACTTGCTGTCCTGATTGGAAAAGATGACCATAAGATTTACGTTTATCAGCTAAATCAAGGTGTTTCACAAGAAAAAGCAGAAGCGGTTTCTAAGGAAAAAGGAGCTGGCGAGATTGACAAGATTACCTTTGGACGTTATAAAGATAAGCCAATCTGGGAAGTTAAGTCAGGATCTGATTTTTATCTAGTAGATTTTGAAACAGGAGCATTGGTCAATAAGGAGGGCCTATGAAACTATCCAACCGTGTTTTAGAAATGGAAGAAAGTGTGACCTTGGCTGCTGGAGCCCGTGCCAAAGCACTGAAGGCTGAGGGAAGAGATATCCTCTCTCTAACCTTGGGTGAGCCAGATTTCACCACTCCAAAAAATATCCAAGATGCCGCCATTGCATCGATTCAAGATGGGCGTGCTTCTTTTTATACAGTAACCTCAGGTCTGCCAGAACTTAAGGTAGCGATCAATACCTATTTTGAGCGCTTTTACGGCTATTCTGTAGCGCCAAATCAAGTGACAGTCGCTGCTGGAGCCAAGTATTCTCTCTATACCTTCTTTATGGCTGTGGTCAATCCAGGTGATGAAGTTATCATCCCAACCCCCTACTGGGTTAGCTATGGAGACCAGGTCAAGATGGCAGAGGGTGTGCCAGTCTTTGTTCCTGCTAAGGAGGACAATCACTTTAAGGTAACCGTAGAGCAGTTAGAAGCAGCTCGCACAGACAAGACCAAGGTTTTGGTGCTGAATTCACCATCCAATCCGACAGGTATGATTTACACCCGTGAGGAACTTTTGGCAATCGGAAATTGGGCTGTAGAAAAGGATATTCTCATCTTAGCAGATGATATCTATGGGCGCTTGGTCTATAATGGTCATGAGTTTACACCGATTTCTAGCCTATCGGAAGCGATTCGCAAGCAAACAGTTGTCATCAATGGTGTATCTAAGACCTATGCTATGACTGGTTGGCGGATTGGCTATGCCGTCGGAGAAGCAGAAATTATCGTTGCCATGTCTAAGATTGCAGGTCAAACAACCTCCAACCCTTCAGCAGTAGCCCAGTATGCAGCAGTTGAGGCTCTATCAGGTGAGCAAGATACTGTAGAAAGCATGCGTCAAGCATTTGAAGAACGTCTCAATACCATCTATCCACTCTTGTGTGAAGTCCCTGGTTTTGAAGTTGTCAAACCACAAGGAGCTTTCTATCTCTTTCCAAATGTCAAAAAAGCTATGGAGATGAAAGGTTATAGCGATGTAACTGCGTTTACAACGGCTATCCTAGAAGAAGCCGAAGTGGCCTTGGTAACAGGAGCAGGCTTCGGAGCGCCAGAAAATGTGCGCCTCAGCTATGCGACAGACCTAGACACGCTTAAAGAAGCAGTTAAACGCTTGAAAGCATTTATGGGTAGTGAGAATGGTTGATCATTTTGAAATTAAGGTAAAGGATTTACAAATTTCAGAAGGATTTTATAGGAGATTTCTTGCCCCTTTGGGCTATAAATTGGCTTTTAAGACTAGTTTTCTAATCAGTTTTCTTGCCCCAAACAGCCCTCATCCTGGTGGAGATTTTTGGCTGGCTCAGGGGACACAAGATTCTATTCACTTTGCTTTTTTAGCAGAAAATAAGGAAGAGGTTCAAGCTTGTTATGAGGCTGGCTTAGAGGCAGGTGGGCGAGACAATGGGGCTCCTGGTTATCGCAGTGAGCAACCGATTTACTACGCTGCTTTTATGATTGACCCAGATGGGAACAATATAGAAGTGGTTTGCCATAAAGAATAAAAAAGAAAAGGAAAAATAATGACAAAACGTGTAACGATTATTGATGTAAAAGACTATGTTGGTCAAGAAGTGACGATTGGCGCTTGGGTTGCCAACAAATCAGGAAAAGGGAAAATTGCCTTCTTGCAATTGCGTGATGGAACAGCCTTCTTCCAAGGTGTGGCCTTTAAACCAAACTTTGTAGAAAAATTTGGTGAAGAAGTGGGGTTTGAGAAGTTTGATGTCATCAAACGTTTGAGCCAAGAAACTTCTGTTTATGTGACAGGTATTGTCAAAGAGGACGAACGTTCTAAGTTTGGCTATGAGTTGGATATTACAGACATCGAAGTTATTGGTGAATCTCAAGACTACCCAATCACACCAAAAGAACACGGAACAGACTTCTTGATGGACAACCGTCACTTGTGGCTCCGTTCTCGTAAGCAAGTAGCTGTGATGCAAATCCGTAACGCTATCATCTATGCAACTTATGAGTTCTTTGACAAGAACGGCTTCATGAAATTTGATAGCCCAATTTTGTCAGGAAATGCTGCGGAAGATTCAACAGAACTCTTTGAAACTGACTATTTCGGAACACCAGCCTACTTGAGCCAATCAGGTCAGCTTTACCTAGAAGCAGGGGCTATGGCTCTTGGTCGTGTCTTTGACTTTGGTCCAGTATTCCGTGCTGAAAAATCAAAAACACGTCGTCACTTGACTGAGTTCTGGATGATGGACGCAGAGTACTCATACTTGACACACGATGAATCACTTGACTTGCAAGAAGCTTATGTGAAGCTCTTCTACAAGGTGTTCTTGACCGTGCGCCTCAAGCCTTGGAAACCTTGGAACGTGATACAGAACTCTTGAAACGCTACATTGCAGAGCCATTCAAACGTATCACTTACGATCAAGCTATTGACCTCTTGCAAGAACATGAAAATGATGAAGATGCTGACTACGAGCATCTTGAGCATGGTGATGACTTTGGTTCACCACACGAAACATGGATTTCAAACCACTTTGGTGTGCCAACATTTGTCATGAACTACCCAGCAACCATCAAGGCCTTCTACATGAAACCAGTCCCTGGGAATCCAGAGCGCGTGCTTTGTGCAGACTTGCTTGCCCCAGAAGGCTACGGAGAAATCATCGGTGGTTCTATGCGTGAGGAAGACTACGATGCCCTTGTTGCTAAGATGGATGAACTTGGTATGGACCGTACAGAGTATGAATTTTACCTTGATCTTCGTAAATACGGTACAGTTCCACACGGTGGATTTGGTATCGGTATCGAGCGTATGGTAACCTTCGCTGCAGGAACAAAACACATCCGTGAAGCTATTCCATTCCCACGTATGTTGCACCGTATCAAACCGTAAGAATAGGAAAACGCCCATGTGGCGTTTTTTCGAATTCCAGAGTTTTTACTTGCGTAAAAAAATGTTTTCTAGTATAATAGTTTATTGTGAGCGAACCTCACTTACCCCTTGCGAAGTCTTGGGGTCATTAGACCAAAAGGAGGAACATATCAATGGCTAAATACGAAATTCTTTATATCATTCGTCCAAACATTGAAGAAGAAGCTAAAAACGCTTTGGTAGCACGTTTTGACTCTATTTTGACTGACAACGGTGCAACTGTTGTTGAATCAAAAACTTGGGAAAAACGTCGTCTTGCATACGAAATCCAAGATTTCCGTGAAGGACTTTACCACATCGTTAACGTTGAAGCAAACGACGATGCAGCTCTTAAAGAGTTTGACCGTCTTTCAAAAATCAACGCTGACATTCTTCGTCACATGATCGTCAAAACTGACGCGTAAGAAGGTAAACTATGATTAACAATGTTGTACTTGTAGGGCGTATGACACGTGATGCTGAGTTGCGTTATACTCCATCAAATGTAGCAGTTGCGACTTTTACTCTTGCAGTAAACCGTACATTTAAGAGTCAAAATGGCGAACGTGAGGCTGATTTTATCAATGTCGTTATGTGGCGTCAACAGGCTGAAAACCTTGCTAACTGGGCTAAAAAAGGCTCACTTATCGGGGTGACAGGTCGTATCCAGACTCGTAGTTACGATAACCAGCAAGGACAACGTGTCTACGTGACAGAGGTCGTGGCTGAGAATTTCCAAATGTTGGAAAGCCGTAGTGTGCGTGAGGGTCATACAGGTGGAGCTTACTCTGCACCAAGTTCAAACTATTCAGCACCTACAAATTCAGTACCAGACTTTTCACGTGATGAAAATCCATTTGGAGCAACAAATCCATTGGATATTTCAGATGATGATTTACCATTCTAATGGACAACTAAAATTATAAAGGAGAAAAAACATGGCTCAACAACGTCGTGGCGGATTCAAACGCCGTAAAAAAGTTGATTACATCGCAGCAAACAAAATTGAATATGTTGATTACAAAGATACTGAGCTTCTTAGCCGTTTCGTCTCAGAACGTGGGAAAATCCTTCCTCGTCGTGTAACAGGAACTTCAGCTAAAAACCAACGTAAAGTAACAACAGCTATCAAACGCGCTCGCGTAATGGCTTTGATGCCTTTCGTAAACGAAGATTAAAAAAGAGGTCCGGGTGGACCTCTTTTTCATGAGCTTTGAAACAAGAAAGCGAATTAAGACCCGGTTGGGTCTTTTTTTCACGAGCCTTGAAATGAGAGAGCGAGTTGGGGTCCGGGTGGACCTCTTTTTCATGAGCTTGGAAACAAGAAAGCGAATTAAGACCCCGGTTGGGTTCTTTTTTTCAGGTCCAGGTGGACCTCTTTTTCATAAATATTTATTTTCTTCTCATCAAAGAACTTACAATAAAAACTGGAAACTTTTTGAAAATAGGGGATTTAGCTACTTTATGGTATAATGGAAAGAGTTAGATTGAAAGAGGTAGTGAGATGGATGCGAAATTAAGATACAAGGCAAAGAAGATTAAGATTGTCTTTTTTGATATTGATGATACATTGCGAAATTCTAAGACCGGTTTTATTCCGTCTTCAATCCCAACTGTTTTTAAGCAATTACGTGAGAAAGGAATTTTGACAGGTATTGCTTCTGGACGAGGGATTTTTGGTGTCGTGCCAGAGATTCGTGAACTCAAGCCTGATTTTTTTGTGACCTTAAATGGGGCCTATATCGAAGATAAAAAAGGTCAGGTCATTTATCAGCATCAGATTGAGAAATCAGATGTTGAGGAGTATATCTATTGGGCCAAGCAAGAGGGAATTGAGTATGGTTTGGTTGGGAGTCATGATGCCAAGTTGTCGACTCGTACCGATATGATTAGTGAAGCTATCAATCCAATTTATCCCGATTTAGATGTGGATCCCGATTTCCATGAGAAAGAAGACATCTATCAGATGTGGACTTTTGAAGATAAAGGAGATGACTTGCACTTGCCTGGCAGTCTCGCTGATAAACTTCGCATGGTTCGTTGGCATCAACATTCGTCTGATATTGTGCCGATTTCAGGTTCTAAAGCAAGGGGTGTGGAAAAGGTTGTGGAACACCTTGGCTTGAAACCAGAGAACGTCATGGTCTTTGGAGATGGCCTCAACGACCTGGAACTCTTTGACTATGCTGGAATCAGTGTTGCCATGGGAATTTCTCATGATAACATCAAAGAAAAAGCAGATTATATTACAAAAACATTAGAAGAAGATGGCATTTTTGATGCCTTAGAAGGATTTGGTATGGTAGAAAAAGAATTGCATTTCCCACAAGTAGACATTGAAACAGTAGAAGGTCCTATCGCGACTATTAAGACCAATCACGGAGACTTGCGTATCAAGCTTTTCCCTGAACATGCTCCTAAAACAGTGGCTAACTTTGTAGCTCTTTCAAAAGATGGTTACTATGATGGTGTCATTTTCCATCGTATTATCAAGGACTTTATGATTCAAGGTGGAGACCCAACTGGAACTGGTATGGGTGGCGAGTCAATCTACGGAGAATCATTTGAGGATGAATTTTCAGAAGAACTTTACAATATCCGTGGTGCCCTTTCCATGGCTAATGCTGGTCCAAATACCAACGGCAGCCAGTTCTTTATAGTCCAAAATCAACATTTGCCTTATTCTAAGAAAGAAATTGCTCGTGGTGGTTGGCCAGAACCGATTGCGGAAATTTATGCCAACCAAGGTGGGACACCTCACCTAGACCGTCGTCACACGGTTTTTGGTCAGCTAGCTGATGAAGCTTCTTACGCTGTCTTGGATGCTATTGCTGCTGTTGAGACAGGGGCCATGGACAAGCCAGTTGAAGATGTTGTGATTGAAACAATTGAAATCGAGGACTAAGATGAAAATCGGTGATAAGCTAAAGGGGCGTATTACAGGGATTCAGCCCTACGGTGCCTTTGTTGAGCTAGAGACGGGTGATACGGGGCTGATTCACATTTCAGAGATTCGGACAGGCTTTATTGAAAATATCCATGAAGCCTTGAAAGTCGATGAAGAGGTTCAGGTTCAGGTAGTGGATTTAGATGAATTTACAGGGAAAGCTAGTCTTTCTATCCGCACTTTGGAGGAAGAGAAGCACCAGTTTCCTAGACGGAGACGTTTTTCAAGCGACCGTTTTAACTACGGCTTTGCCCCTCTCAAACGAATGATGCCAATTTGGACCAAGGAAGCCCTTCAACATTTGAAGAATCAGAAGCACTAGTTAGAAATTTCTATCTTTTGTAATGTTAATATAAATTTGCTATAATAGAACCATGGAAGAAGAACAATTATTAAAATCAGGAGAGCGTATTAACCAGCTCTTTTCGACAGATATCAAAATCATTCAAAATAGAGAGGTTTTTAGCTATTCGGTGGATAGTGTTCTCTTGTCACGTTTTCCACGTTTTCCTAAGAAGGGCTTGATTGTGGATTTCTGTGCTGGGAATGGAGCAGTGGGGCTTTTTGCCAGTACTCGTACTCAGGCACAGATATTGGCTGTTGAGATTCAGGAGCGTTTGGCGGATATGGCCGAGCGCTCTGTCCGTTTGAATGGTTTGGAAGAGCAGATGCAGGTCATCTGTGATGATTTGAAAAATATGCCTGCTTACATTCAGGGAAGTAAGGTAGATATGATTTTGTGTAATCCACCCTATTTCAAGGTGGATCCTCATTCCAACTTAAATGAGAGCGAGCATTATCTCTTGGCGCGCCATGAAATCACGACCAATTTGCAGGAAATCTGTCGTAGTGCCCAGAGTATTCTCAAATCCAATGGACGCTTGGCCATGGTTCATCGTCCTGATCGACTTTTAGATATATTGGATACGTTACAACGGCATAATCTAGCTCCTAAGCGCCTGCAATTTGTCTATCCAAAAAAGGAAAAGGAAGCCAATATGCTCTTGATTGAGGCTATCAAGGATGGCTCGACAAGTGGCTTTAAGGTCTTGCCACCTCTCATTGTCCACAATGATGATGGCTCTTATACTCCGGAACTCGAAGAGATTTATTATGGATCATAAGGCTTATATGTACGTGCTGGAATGTCGTGATGGATCCTATTATACGGGCTATACGACTGATGTGAGAAAACGCCTTGCTGTCCACAATAGTGGTAAGGGAGCCAAGTATACTAGGGCTCGCTTACCAGTCAAACTTATCTATGCTCAAGGATTTGCCAGTAAGGAAGAAGCCATGTCGGCAGAAGCCCTTCTCAAGCGTAAGAAGAGGCCACAGAAGGAAAGATTTTTATCTGAAAATCAAGATAGAAATTTACTCATACTCAATGAAAATCAAAGAGCAAACTAGGAAGCTAGCCGTAGACAGTACTTGAGTACGGCAAGGCGAAGCTGACGTGGTTTGAAGAGATTTTCGAAGAGTATCAGTTATTTTGAAGAATCGTGAGGAGCCCTTTGACTCCTCTTACTTTTGTCAAAAAGCGAAAAAAATGCTACAATAAAGAGAATAAACAAAATGAGGTATTATCATGTCTAAGATTCTAGTATTTGGTCACCAAAATCCAGACTCAGATGCCATCGGGTCATCTGTAGCCTTTGCCTACCTTGCAAAAGAAGCTTATGGTTTGGATACGGAAGCTGTTGCCCTTGGAACTCCAAATGAAGAAACAGCCTTTGTCTTGAACTATTTTGGTGTGGAAGCACCGCGTGTTATCACTTCTGCTAAAGCAGAAGGAGCAGAGCAAGTTATCCTGACTGACCACAATGAATTCCAACAATCTGTATCAGATATCGCTGAAGTAGAAGTTTATGGTGTTGTAGACCACCACCGTGTGGCTAACTTTGAAACTGCAAGCCCACTTTACATGCGTTTGGAACCAGTTGGTTCAGCGTCTTCAATCGTTTACCGTATGTTCAAAGAACATGGTGTAGCTGTGCCTAAAGAGATTGCTGGTTTGATGCTTTCAGGTTTGATTTCAGATACCCTTCTTTTGAAATCACCAACAACACACCCAACAGATACAGTCATTGCTCCTGAATTGGCTGAATTAGCTGGTGTAAACTTGGAGGAATATGGTTTGGCTATGTTGAAAGCTGGTACAAACTTGGCTAGCAAATCTGCTGAAGAATTGATTGACATCGATGCTAAGACTTTTGAATTGAACGGAAACAATGTCCGTGTTGCTCAAGTAAATACAGTTGACATCGCTGAAGTTTTGGAACGCCAAGCAGAAATTGAAGCTGCAATGCAAGCTGCGAACACAGCAAATGGTTACTCTGACTTTGTCTTGATGATTACAGATATCGTCAACTCAAACTCAGAAATCCTAGCACTTGGTGCTAACATGGACAAGGTTGAAGCAGCCTTCAACTTCAAACTTGAAAACAATCATGCCTTCCTTGCTGGTGCTGTTTCACGTAAGAAACAAGTGGTACCTCAATTGACTGAAAGCTTCAATGCTTAAGAGTTTGAATTATATCGAAAGGAGTTTCGGCTCCTTTTTTTCTAGGAGTGAAGCATGTTAGAAAATGGCGATTTAATTTTTGTGAGAGATGAGTCAGATATGGGACAGGCCATCCAGACTTCCACAGGCAACTATAACCATGTTGCGATTTATTTGGATGGGATGATTTACCACGCTAGTGGACAGGCTGGTGTTGTTTGTCAAGAACCAGCAGACTTCTTTGCGTCCAATCATTTGTACGACATTTATGTCTATCCAGAATTAGACATCCAGTCGGTGAAGGAAAGAGCTTGCAAACATCTAGGGGCACCCTACAATGCTTCTTTCTATCCAGATGGAGTTGGTTTCTACTGTTCCCAGTACATGACAGAAATCCTCCCCATTTTTGAAACAATTCCCATGAAATTTGGAGATAGGGAGCAGGAGATTAGTGATTTTTGGAGAGAGTATTACAGAGAACTAGGTCTTCCTGTTCCTCTGAACCAAGCTGGGACCAATCCCAGTCAGTTGGCAGCGTCACCTCTGTTAGAATGTAAAGAAAGGAATCTTCATGATTCAGATTTTTAATCCATCTCGTTTGACGAGACAGCCATTTTTTGGAGAATTAATCCGCTATCTGGACCAGTATGAGGATGTGATTCTGCGGGAAATCAAGGCCCAATTTCCAGATGTTGCAGTTGATAAACTCATGGAAGAGTATATAAAGGCAGGTTTGATTCTACGAGAAAATAAGCGTTATCACCTTAATCTTCCTATGCTTGAATCACTCGATAGTCTCGAACTGGATCAAGAGATTTTTGTCAGCGAAGCTAGTTCGGTCTATCAAGCCTTGTTGGAGCAGCGTTTTGAGACGGAATTGCACAATCAAACCAATGCAGCTATTTTAATTGAACAGACGGACTTTGCGAGAACAAAAATGACCTTGTCTAATTATTTCTACAAGGTCAAACATCAGTATCCTTTGACAGAAAAACAGCAGGAACTTTACGACATTTTGGGAGATGTTAATCCTGAGTATGCCCTCAAATACATGACGACTTTTTTGTTGAAATTTCTCAAAAAAGACCAGCTTATGCAGAAACGCCGTGATATTTTTGTGGACAGTCTAATCGTCCTAGGCTATATTGTTCAAAAGGAAGATGGAAAGTATGAGTTGGCTATCGATTTGGATAAGGAAAGATTAACTTTTTACTTGGCGTGATTTCTTGTTTCTGAGCACATTGTTTGACTTTCCTTAGTATTCGGTATAAACTATATGTAACCGGTAACACATATCGGAATAAACCTAAAGGAGACAATCATATGTCACTTGAAAACAAATTGGAACAAGCAACAGGCGCTATCAAAGAAGGTTTTGGTAAAGTTACTGGAGACAGCAAGACAGAACTTGAAGGAGCTGTTGAAAAAACAGTTGCTAAGGCAAAAGACGTTGTAGAAGACGCTAAAGGTGCTGTAGAAGGTGCCGTTGAAGGTTTGAAAAACGCTTTTAAATAAAGATAGAAAAAATCAAGGGTTTCATTTCCCTTGATTTTTTTATTATCTTATAAATAATTTTCTGCGACGGCTGCATCTCCTGGATAGTCTTCTTTCTTGCCTTGAACGATTTGGTAACAATCGGCTCCTTTACCAGCAATAATCACAGCGTCTAATTCTTGACTTGTGATAGCCATGGCTGCCTTGATGGCTTCTTGACGATCCGCAATTTTTTCAACAGGATGATTGATGTAGCTACTAATTTCATCCGCAATGGCCATTGGGTCTTCATAGTTGGGGTCATCAGCAGTCAGAAAGACTTGAATCTCAGGATGTTGATTAAGTAGGAGGCCAAAGTCCTTACGACGGCTTTCTCCCTTGTTTCCTGTCGAACCGAGAACCAGAGCAATCTTTCCAGTTTGATGAGTTTCAACCACATTGATGAGTTTTTTGAGACTATCACCATTGTGGGCATAGTCGATGAAGACCTTGGCACCATTTTTCTGAGTGAGGACTTCCATACGACCAGGAACGCGGGTTGTAGTGATTCCTTTTTTGATGTCCTCAAGACTAGCTCCGAGACGGAGACAAGCAAGTCCAGCAGCAACTGCATTTTCTTGGTTGAAGTGGCCAATCAGTTGGATATCATAGTCTCCAGCGAGTTTACCCGTAGCTGAAAAGCTAAAGGCTTTGGAATTCTCGATTTGGTTATCAGACTGGCTACCGTAGAAATCATGGTCTTGATCTTCCACTTGTTCTTTTAGTACAGAGAAGTGGTCCATGTCACTGTTAATGATGACTGCTCGGCTATTTTTCATCAAGAGACGCTTGTGGTAGAAGTAGTCTTCAAAGCTAGGGTGTTCAATAGGGCCGATATGGTCTGGAGTGATGTTAAGAAAGACTCCTACATCAAAGGTCAGGCCATAGACTCGATGGACTAGATAGGCTTGACTAGAGACTTCCATTACGAGATGGGTTCTTCCATTATTAACAGCTTGAGCCATCATGTTAAAGAGGTCGATATTTTCAGGTGTTGAGAATGAAGATTTAAAGAAAGTCTTGCCATCCAAAGTCGTATTCATGGTCGATAAGAGGGCGGTTGGGTAGCGTTGAGATAGGATATTGTAAGCGAAGTAAGCTGCTGTTGTCTTACCCTTGGTTCCTGTGAAGGCGAGAATTTTGAGTTTCTCTTGTGGATTACCATAGAACTCCATGGCAATCAAACTCATGGCTTTCTTTATATCGTTCACAATGATGACAGGGATGCCGACTTCGTAGTCCTTTTCAGCCACATACCAAGCTAAGCCTTGTGTTATAGCAGAAAGAAGGTATTCTTTTTTAAAGGCAGCGCCTTTTGCAAAAAAAAGAGTGTCTTCTTTTACTTTTCGGCTATCGTAGCTGATGCTATCAAAAACAACTTCTCTGTAGTTATAGTGGTAATGACCTTGGTCAATAATTTCGCGAAAAAGGCCATCTTTCTTTAAAATATCTAATACAGTTTCAATCTTTATCATACTTTATATTATAAACTTCAAGTCTGAATTTTACAAGTAACAAGGAAAAGTTTATAATGGAAGATGAGGAGTTTTTCCTAGTTATCAAAATTGAATGAGGAATCTATGTCGCACGAAAACAATCACCAGCAGGCCCAGATGTTACGGGGGACTGCTTGGTTAACGGCTAGTAACTTTATCAGTCGCCTACTCGGGGCTATTTATATTATTCCATGGTACATCTGGATGGGATCTTATGCAGCTACGGCCAATGGTCTCTTTACCATGGGTTACAATATTTATGCCTGGTTCCTGCTTGTTTCAACAGCAGGTATTCCAGTTGCGGTTGCCAAGCAAGTTGCTAAATATAATACCATGAGAGAAGAGGAGCATAGCTTTGCCCTGATTCGGAGCTTTTTAGGATTTATGACAGGACTAGGCCTCGTTTTTGCCCTAATTTTGTATGTCTTTGCTCCTTGGCTAGCAGACTTGTCTGGTGTAGGGAAAGACCTGATCCCAATCATGCAAAGCTTGGCTTGGGGAGTCTTGATTTTCCCATCTATGAGTGTTATCCGAGGATTTTTCCAAGGGATGAATAACCTGAAACCTTATGCCATGAGCCAAATCGCTGAGCAGGTCATTCGTGTTATCTGGATGCTCTTAGCTACCTTTATCATTATGAAGCTCGGTTCAGGAGACTACCTAGCGGCGGTTACCCAATCCACCTTTGCGGCCTTTGTCGGTATGGTAGCCAGTTTTGCAGTTTTGATTTATTTCCTTGCTCAAGAAGGGTTACTCAAAAGAGTATTTGAAACAGGGGATAAGATTAACAGCAAGCGTCTCTTGGTTGATACCATTAAGGAAGCCATTCCTTTTATCCTGACAGGGTCTGCTATCCAGCTTTTCCAGATTTTGGACCAAAATACCTTTATCAATAGCATGAAGTGGTTTACCAACTATAGTAAAGAAGACTTAGTTGTCATGTTTTCTTATTTCTCTGCCAATCCTAATAAAATCACTATGATTTTGATTTCGGTTGGAGTTTCGATTGGGAGTGTAGGTTTGCCACTTTTGACTGAAAACTATGTCAAGGGGGACTTGAAGGCAGCTTCTCGTCTGGTTCAGGACAGCATTACCATGCTTTTCTTATTCCTGCTACCAGCAACGGTTGGAGTGGTCATGGTAGGAGAACCTCTATATACAGTCTTCTATGGCAAGCCAGATAGTTTGGCCATGGGCTTGTTTGTCTTTGCAGTTTTGCAGTCTACTATTTTAGGCTTGTACATGGTCTTGTCTCCCATGCTTCAAGCCATGTTCCGAAATCGTAAGGCAGTTCTCTATTTTATCTATGGTTCCATTGCAAAGCTGGTCTTGCAACTTCCAACCATCGCTCTCTTCCACAGTTACGGACCCTTGATTTCCACTACAATCGGTCTCATTATTCCTAACGTCTTGATGTATCGGGATATTTGTAAGGTAACAGGTGTCAAGCGCAAGGTGATTTTGAAGCGAACCATTTTAATCAGTTTGTTAACTCTTTTCATGTTTCTTGTAGTAGGTGCCATCCAGTGGATTTTAGGATTTGTCTTCCAACCAAGTGGACGTTTGTGGAGCTTCCTTTATGTAGCTCTTGTCGGTGCCATGGGTGGAGGTGTTTATGGAGTCATGAGTCTTCGTACCCGTCTATTGGACAAGGTGATTGGACAAGCCCAAGCTAATCGCCTACGAGCAAAATTAAGAATTTCTCAATAATTTTTTTATAAATAAAAGGGATAATTTGAACATTTCTATCATGAAATACTTGAATTATTCTCTTTTTTATTATTTTGTAGAATAATTTCTATAGTTTGTAGATGGAATGATTAATTTTTTTAAAAAATCTATTGACTAATTAAAACCCGAGTTGTATAATAAGACAAATATTTAAATCAGGAGGTTCTGGAGATGAAAAAGTCTAAAGCCAAGTATGCAGCACTTGCAGGTGTCGTGTTAAGTGCAGGTATTTTATTAAGCGCGTGTGGAAATTCTAGCACAGCGTCAAAAACATATAACTATGTTTATACTAGTGATCCGTCTAGTTTGAACTATCTAGCAGAAAACCGTGCAACAACCAATGATATTGTGACCAACCTGGTAGATGGTCTCATGGAAAATGACCAATATGGGAACTATGTCCCATCCTTGGCTGAGGATTGGAGTGTTTCTAAGGACGGTTTGACCTATACCTACAAACTGCGTAAAGATGCTAAATGGTATACTGCAGATGGAGATGAATATGCTCCTGTTACTGCCCAAGATTTTGTCACTGGTTTGAAATATGCAGCTGATAAAAAATCAGAAGCCTTGTACTTAGTGCAAGAATCTGTAGCAGGTTTGGATGATTACATTAACGGTAAAACAAGCGACTTTCAACTGTCGGAGTTAAGGCTCTTGATGACCAAACTGTTCAATATACCTTGACACGACCAGAATCTTATTGGAACTCAAAAACAACCTCAACGATTCTCTTCCCTGTTAACGCTGATTTCTTGAAATCAAAAGGGGATGATTTTGGGAAGGTAGACCCATCTAGCATATTGTACAATGGACCGTTCTTGATGAAATCCTTTGTTTCAAAATCTGTTATTGAATTCAAGAAAAATCCGAACTACTGGGATGCTAAAAATGTCTTTGTAGATGATGTGAAATTGGCTTATTATGATGGTAGTGACCAAGATGCACTAGCTCGTAACTTTGTTGAGGGGGCTTATAGCTATGCTCGTCTCTATCCAAATAGTTCAAGTTTTGAAGGGATTAAAGAAAAGAATAAGGACAATATTATTTACAGCTTGCAAGAGCCTACATCTTATTTCTTGAACTTCAACTTGGATAGAAAATCTTATAAATTTACTTCAAAAACAAGTGATGCTGAGAAGAAATCGACTCAAGAAGCGGTTCTTAACAAAAACTTCCGTCAAGCCATTAATTTTGCCTATGACCGTACAGCTTATGGGGCCCAATCTCAAGGAGAAGAGGGGGCAACTAAGATTTTGCGTAACCTCGTCGTTCCTCCAAACTTCGTAAGTATCAATGGCAAAGACTTTGGTGAAGTAGTTGCCTCTAAGATGGTTAACTATGGGAAGGAATGGCAAGGAATCAACTTTGCGGATGCCCAAGATCCATACTACAATGCTGATAAAGCCAAGGCTAAATTTGCAGAAGCTAAGAAAGAACTCCAAGCAAAAGGAGTCCAATTCCCTATCCACTTGGACATGACAGTTGACCTAGCTATTAAAAAACGCATTCAAGAAGTTAATTCTATGAAGCAATCCATTGAAGCTGTCTTAGGTGCAGAGAATATTGTAATCGATGTTCAACAACTTTCTACTGAAGACTATGATAGTACAAGTTATCTGGCTCAGACTGCTGCTCAGAAAGATTACGATCTATACAATGGTGGTTGGGGACCTGACTACTCAGATCATCAACTTATCTTGATATTTTCAATGTGAGCAGTGAGTGTTGCAAAATCTGGGTATGGGAGGCCAGGTGAAGCTAATGATAAAGAGCTAAAGCAGTTGGACTGGACTCTACACTCAAATGTTGGAAGAAGCCAATAAGGAACAAGATCCAGCTAAACGTTATGAAAAATATGCTGAGATCCAAGCTTGGTTGGTAGATAGCTCTCTAGCAATTCCTAATGTTTCACTGGGTGGAACACCGACATTGAGAAAAACAGTTCCATTCTCATCGCCATTCTCACAAGCTGGAAATAAGGGTGTCGAATCATACAAGTACCTCAAGTACAGATAAAGAACAATCACACAAAATTAGATATGAAAAACCAAGAAAAATGGCTGAAAAGAAAAGAATCCAAGAAGAATTGTAGCTTACGTCAAATAAGTTTTTCAAGAAAAACGATATGGTTTCGAGAAAAGAGCTGTCGTTTTTTAATAGAATAACGACAAATTTGGAAGAAAAAATCTTACATTTTTTTATGATGTTTATTAGAATTATGATATAATGAATATAGTGAAAGGGTGAAAAGCTGCTTTCGAAAGCCTCTTCCAGTGTTAATTGAAGTATGCATATGCTAGGGTAATGTTATAGGAGGGATGCTGTCTACTGGAAAAGTAAGATAAAATGCAACAAATGATAAGTTCTTCTTTTAGGTGAAGTATACTTATCTGCCTATTTACTAATCGTTATGGAGGTAACATCATGGGCACTATTATGGAGTTTGCAACAGAAAAACAGATTGCATCATTTCTTTCAACTTGCCACATTGAAGGGCAAAAGAATTTTCTGATGGGTTTCAAGAAAAAGACATGGTTGAAATCCTTTATTGATTTCTTCATTGTAGGAGGAGCCTACTATGTTCAGTCGAGTGTGAAACCTAAGATTCTGGCATTCACACCCAAGGGGATCTACTTGGTGGACATCAGTGATATAACTGAAAATCGTTCTAATCACGTCGTAGAGATGCCTTGGAATCAAGTTCAAGATTTTACTTATAAGACAGTCTTGAATACAGTTAGGCTGAACTGGAACTATCAAAATGAAGCCTATATTTTTTCCGTGGATGTCGGTCAGGTTAGTCAGCATGTGGGCCAGTATCAATTTAACAAAGAGCATTATGACTATTTAGCCCAACAGGATTTCTTTCAGTCTAAATAAAACCCTAGAAATTATTGTTACAAAAGAATCTGGAGTGTTTTCTGGATTCTTTTTTAACTTTATTCTATAAGTGTATAGCTTGAAACTATAACTAGCTCTTGAAAAGAAGAAAATGAGTTGATGAAAATAAGTGGTACAATAGTTACTATAGATTTGGAGGAATTGTATGAGCAAGGAATTACACATTAACACAATTTTGGCCCAGGCGGGTATTAAGTCAGATGAAGCGACAGGTGCATTGGTGACACCGCTTCATTTTTCAACGACCTATCAGCATCCAGAGTTTGGTCGATCTACTGGCTTTGACTATACGCGCACCAAAAACCCAACTCGCAGTAAGGCGGAAGAAGTCTTGGCAGCTATTGAGTCAGCAGACTATGCTCTAGCTACTAGCTCAGGTATGTCAGCTATTGTACTAGCCTTTAGCGTCTTTCCAGTAGGAAGTAAGGTTTTGGCTGTTCGTGACCTTTACGGTGGCTCTTTCCGCTGGTTTAATCAAGTGGAGCAGGAAGGCCGTTTCCATTTTACCTATGCCAATACAGAAGAAGAGTTGATTGCCGAGTTAGAAAAGGACGTGGATGTTCTCTATATCGAAACACCAACCAATCCCTTGATGTTGGAATTTGATATTGAAAAACTAGCAAAATTGGCTCATGCTAAGGGTGCCAAGGTGGTGGTGGACAATACCTTCTACAGCCCTATCTACCAACGTCCGATTGAAGATGGAGCAGATATCGTTCTCCATTCAGCAACCAAGTATCTAGCAGGCCACAATGATGTCTTGGCTGGAGTGGTTGTGACCAATAGTTTAGAACTATACGAGAAGCTTTTCTACAATCTCAATACGACAGGGGCAGTCTTGTCACCATTTGACAGTTATCAATTGATTCGTGGTCTCAAGACCTTGTCTCTTCGTATGGAGCGCTCAACAGCTAACGCCCAAGAAGTGGTTGCCTTTTTGAAGGATTCTCCAGCAGTTAAGGAAGTTCTCTACACTGGTCGTGGGGGCATGATCTCCTTTAAAGTAGCCGATGAAACACGCATTCCACATATCTTGAACAGTCTTAAGGTCTTCTCTTTTGCGGAAAGTCTAGGTGGGGTAGAAAGTCTCATTACTTATCCAACGACGCAAACTCACGCTGATATTCCAGCAGAAGTGCGCCATTCTTATGGTTTGACAGATGACCTTTTGCGCTTGTCAATTGGGATTGAGGATGCTAGAGATTTGATTGCAGATTTGCGCCAAGCCTTGGAAGGATAAGCCAAAGATGGGAAAATATGATTTTACAAGCCTGCCCAATCGTTTGGGACACCATACCTATAAATGGAAAGAGGCGGAAACGGATAGCGAAGTTCTACCAGCTTGGATAGCGGATATGGACTTTGTGGTCTTGCCTGAAATCCGCCAAGCCGTGCAAACTTACGCTGATCAACTGGTCTATGGCTATACTTATGCTAGTGAAGAGTTAATTAAGGAAGTTCAAAAGTGGGAAGCTACACAACATGGTTATCACTTTGACAAAGAGGCTCTTGTCTTTATCGAGGGTGTGGTACCGGCCATCTCAACAGCTATTCAAGCCTTTACGAAAGAAGGCGAGGCTGTTTTGATTAACACGCCTGTCTATCCACCTTTTGCTCGTAGTGTCAAGTTGAACAATCGCAGATTGATTACCAATTCTTTGGTGGAAAAGGATGGTCTGTTTGAAATTGACTTTGACCAACTTGAGAAGGATTTGGTGGAAGAGGATGTCAAACTTTATATTCTTTGTAACCCTCATAATCCTGGTGGGCGTGTTTGGGAAAAAGAAGTCTTGGAGAAGATTGGTTTACTCTGCCAAAAACACGGTATTTTCTTGGTTTCGGACGAGATTCACCAAGATTTGGCCCTCTTTGGTCACAAACACCAGTCTTTCAATACCATTAATCCTGACTTTAAAGAATTTGCGATTGTCTTGAGTAGTGCCACTAAAACCTTTAATATTGCTGGGACAAAAAATTCCTATGCAGTCATTGAAAATCCTAAGTTGCGAGTGGCATACCAGAAACGCCAGTTGGCTAATAATCAGCATGAAATTTCAGGTTTGGGTTATTTGGCGACAGAAGCTGCCTATCGATATGGGAAGGATTGGCTAGAGGAACTCAAACAAGTCTTTGAAGACCACATTAATTATGTGGTGGATTTATTTGGAAAAGAAACCAACATCAAGGTCATGAAACCGCAAGGGACCTACTTGATTTGGCTTGATTTTTCAGCTTATGATCTGACTGATGAAAGATTGCAAGAGCTGTTGAGAAATGAAGCCAAGGTTGTCCTCAACCGTGGTTTGGATTTTGGAGAGGAAGGAAGTCTCCATGCCCGCCTTAATGTAGCCATGCCTAACTCTCTGTTGCAAGAAGTTTGTCAGCGTATCGTTACCACTTTTTTTCCAAACTTTAAAAAAATCCAGCCTTCTAGGAGAAAAGTTTTCCTAGAAGGCTATTTTCATAGGTGAAAATATGGTATAATAAAAGGATAAGGTACAGGTAAGAATATGGCTAAATTGATTCCGGGGAAAGTCCGTATCGAAGGCGTTGCCCTTTATAAAACTGGTAAGGTTGACATCATCAAGGAAAAGAACAATCGGCTCTATGCTCGTGTTGCAGAAGAAGAATTACGCTATAGTTTAGAGGATGATTTGGTTTTTTGTGCCTGCGATTTTTTCCACAAGAGGGGCTATTGTGTGCATTTGGCAGCTCTGGAGCATTTTCTGAAAAATGATGAGCGTGGTCAGGGAATCTTGCAAAGTCTGGAAGAAGGTCATGAGGAAAAAGAGGCCGTTGAAACCAAGGTGACCTTGGGTGGCAAATTTTTGGACCGAATCTTGTCTCCAAAAATAGAACTCGCCTATGAATTATCGGCTGTGGGTCAGGTGGAAGCAGGAAGTAATCGTATCTTGTGGACCCTGAGAATCGGGCAAATTAATAGTCAAAAATACTATGTCATTCGGGATATTCCACTCTTTTTAAAAGTTGTCGAGCAGAGAAAGTCTTATATGATTGGCAAGACCTATGAGGAGTTCTTATCTTGGGAATACTTTGATGAAGCCAGCCAAGAACTTCTTACTTTCTTGCGGGGGTTAACGCAAGAAGGACTGGCTCCAGACCTCTTTTTCCAAAACCAAGGTCGGCATCTCTTTTTCCCTCTGACCTTTTTTGAGCAGGGTGTGAATTTACTGATGACCTTGCCTCATTTTCAATTTGACCACCAAGTGGATAGTTATCAGACTCTGCTTTTTCAGGATATGCATGCTGATGCCAATCTCTTTACCTTTACAGTAACAGAATACTCGGACTATTTTGAAATGGAAATCAGCGAGAGCCCCAGGGTCAATTCCTTTTATCAGGGAGCTGTACTTTTCCATAAAGGACAGGTTTATTTTCTAACAGACCAGCAAATGCGTCTTCTCAAAGAAATCAAAGCGTTGCCTTTGGCTCACGATGGAAAGAAATACCTGCAATTTGATAGCAGTGACAGAGATAAGTTGGCTTCTTGTTTAACTCTTTTTAGTCAGATGGGGACAGTTTCAGCTCCAGAACGCTTACAAATCAAATCCTTTGCGCCCTCTTTTTACTTTGACAGGGAAGAAAATAATCGGATTCGTTTAGAAATTCAGTTTGATTATGGGGATAAGCAGGTATCAAGCCGACAAGAGCTAGAAGAATTACCATTTTCGAGTGACGCTGACTTAGAAGAAAGAGTTTTCCAAGTCTGTTTGGCAGCTGGCTTTGAAGCAGACTTTCAATCTTGGCGTCAGGCCCTAAAAGCAGAGTCTGTTTATCATTTCTTCCACGAAATCATTCCAATCTTTGAAAAACTCGGGGATGTTGACCTATCAGATAAGCTCGAAGAACTTTATAGTCTGGCGAGTCCTCAAGTGCAGATTGCCTCCAAGGGAGGTCTCTTGGAAATCCAGTTTGATTTTTCAAGATATCGCCCAAGAGGAAATTGACCAAGCCATGCAGGCCTTGGTTGCCAATCAAGATTTTTTTACATTGGTGCGTCTAATCAAGTCTACTTTTTTTCGATGAAGAAACCAAGAAAAATTCGCCAAAAATCTACAGGAACTGGGGCAGTTTGAATTAAAAAGATGGGGCCTTGCAGGCTCGGAAAATCCTTGGCCTACAGTTTAGCTCATCTCTTTGAAGGGCGAGACCGTGTTTCTTTTTCACAAGAATTCCAGAATCTGGCTCATGATTTGACGCATCCAGAGGACTTCCCTAGACAAGCAACTCAGGTTCAGGCTGACTTGCGAGATTATCAGGAAAAAGGGAATCGGCTGGTTGCAAATGCTCCATCATTATGGTTTTGGTGGGATTTTTGGCTGATGATATGGGACTTGGTAAAACCCTGCAGACCATTGCTTTTTTTGACCAGTCAAGTGACAAAAGAAAGTCGGGTGTTGATTTTAGCTCCGTCAGGTTTAATCTACAACTGGGCAGATGAGTTTCAAAAATTTGCCCCACAGTTGGATGTGGCTGTTGTTCATGGTTTGAAAGCTAGTCGTGAAGAGATTCTTGCTGAGAGCCATCAAATCTATGTGACGAGTTATGCTACCTTCCGTCAGGACAGTGATCTTTATCAGGGGATAGCCTTTGACTTCCTTTTCTTAGATGAGGCTCAGGTCATGAAAAACGCCCAGACCAAGATTGCCCAAACCTTGAGACAATTTGTGGTGCCGTCAGTTTTTGCCTTGTCAGGAACTCCTATTGAAAATCATCTGGGTGAGTTGTGGTCTATTTTCCAAATCGTCATGCCCGGACTTTTGCCAAGCAAGAAAGAATTTATGAAATTGTCAGCAGAGCGAGTGGCTCAGTTTATCAAGCCTTTCGTGATGCGGCGCAAGAAAGAAGAAGTTCTGACTGAATTGCCAGACTTGATTGAAGTGGTTTATAAAAATGAACTGGAAGACCAGCAGAAGGCTATCTACCTAGCCCAGTTACAACAGATGCGAGACCGTCTGGCTCAAGTGTCAGATCAGGAATTTCAGCGAAGTCGGGTGGAAATCTTGTCTGGTCTGATGCGCTTGCGTCAAATCTGTGACACTCCGGCCCTCTTTATGGAGGATTATCAGGGGGCCAGTGGCAAACTGGATAGTCTTCGAGACCTGCTGGTACAGGTGGCAGACGGCGGACACCGTGTCTTGATCTTCTCACAGTTCAAGGGAATGTTGGAGAAAATTGAACAAGAATTGCCAGACTTGGGCTTGACTTCCTTTAAAATTACAGGTTCGACCCCAGCCAAGGAAAGACAAGACATGACCAAGGCCTTTAATCAAGGGGAAAGAGATGCCTTTCTGATTTCCCTCAAGGCTGGTGGGGTTGGTCTGAACCTGACAGGTGCTGATACAGTGATTTTGGTTGACCTTTGGTGGAATCCTGCGGTGGAAGCGCAAGCCATTAGCCGTGCCCATCGGATGGGTCAGGAAGAAATGGTTGAGGTCTATCGCTTGGTAACCAAGGGAACCATTGAAGAAAAAATTCAGGAACTCCAAGAACAAAAGAAACATCTGGTGTCACAAGTATTGGACGGAACAGAGTCACGTGGCAGTCTGACCCTAGCAGAAATTAGAGAAATTTTGGGAATTTCTGAAGTCAGCACTTGAAATCAAGACAATACGCTATAATGAAGTGTTGAAAGGAAATAGAAAATGAAACAAGAACGATTTCCATTGGTGTCAGATGACGAGGTCATGTTGACTGAAATGCCAGTCATGAATCTCTATGATGAGTCTGATCTGATCAGTAATATCAAGGGTGAGTATCGAGATAAAAATTATTTAGAATGGGCTCCTATTGCTGAAGAAACACCAGTCAAACCGATTGAAAAGCAAGTAGAGAAACCTAAAAAGGCTCCTTTAGGGGTAAAAAAAGAAGGAAAGAGCTATGCGGAGGTGGCGCGTGAAGAAGCGCGTGCAGATTTGAAAAAGAAACGCTCGGCAAGTTATCTGACTAAGGATATCACTCCTACAAGACGCCATTCTCAGCCAAGTCTAGTTAGACAGGGTAATCAACCTACCGCTCCTTTCCAAAAGGAAAATCCTGGTGAATTTGTCAAATATAGCCAAAAATTGACCCAGTCTCAGTACATCTTGGCGGAAGAAGTTCATTCTATCCCTACCAAGAATGAAGAAGTGTCAGCACCTGCTCCAAAGAAAAACAACTATGATTTTCTAAAGAAGAGCCAAATCTACAATAAAAAAAGTAAACAAACAGAACAAGAACGTCGGGTTGCCCAAGAGTTGAATCTGACTAGAATTACAGAATAGGGGAGAAAACATGCCAAAGACATATCATTTTATCGGAATTAAGGGATCAGGGATGAGTGCCTTGGCCTTGATGTTGCACCAAATGGGACATAAGGTACAGGGATCAGATGTTGAAAAGTACTACTTTACTCAACGTGGTCTAGAGCAGGCAGGAATTACCATTCTGCCTTTTGATGAAAAGAATCTAGACGGTGATATGGAAATTATCGCTGGGAATGCCTTTCGTCCAGATAACAACGTCGAAATTGCTTATGCGGACCAAAATGGCATCAGCTACAAACGTTACCATGAGTTCCTAGGTAGCTTTATGCGCGACTTTGTTAGCATGGGAGTAGCTGGAGCGCATGGAAAAACTTCAACGACAGGTATGTTGTCTCATGTCTTGTCTCACATCACAGATACTAGCTTCTTAATCGGAGATGGGACAGGTCGTGGTTCAGCCAATGCCAAATATTTTGTCTTTGAATCTGACGAATATGAGCGTCACTTTATGCCTTACCATCCAGAATACTCTATTATTACCAATATTGACTTTGACCATCCAGACTATTTCACAAGTCTCGAGGATGTTTTCAATGCCTTTAACGACTATGCTAAACAAATTACCAAGGGTCTCTTTGTCTACGGTGAAGATGCTGAATTGCGTAAGATTACGTCTGATGCTCCTATTTATTATTATGGTTTTAAAGCAGAAGGTAATGACTTTGTAGCTAGCGCTCTTCTTCGTTCAACAACTGGTTCAACCTTCACAGTTCATTTCCGTGGACAAGAATTGGGTCAATTCCATATTCCAACCTTTGGTCGTCACAATATCATGAATGCGACAGCCGTTATTGGTCTTCTTTACACAGCAGGATTTGATTTGAACTTGGTGCGTGAACACTTGAAAACATTTGCTGGTGTTAAGCGTCGTTTCACTGAGAAAATTGTCAATGACACAGTGATTATCGATGACTTTGCCCACCATCCAACAGAAATTATTGCGACCTTGGATGCGGCTCGTCAGAAATACCCAAGCAAGGAAATTGTTGCAGTCTTCCAACCACATACTTTTACAAGAACTATTGCCTTGTTGGACGAATTTGCCCACGCTTTGAACCAAGCGGATGCAGTTTATCTAGCGCAAATTTATGGATCTGCTCGTGAAGTGGACCATGGTGATGTTAAGGTAGAAGACCTAGCTAATAAAATCAACAAAAAACACCAAGTTATCACTGTTGAAAATGTTTCGCCACTCCTAGATCATGATAATGCTGTTTATGTCTTTATGGGTGCAGGAGACATCCAAACCTACGAATACTCATTTGAGCGTCTCTTGTCTAACCTGACAAGTAATGTTCAATAGGAAGTTCTCATGGAAATTCCAATTAAGATTATTCAGGCAAGTAAGGCGGATTTAGTTGAGATAGAGGCACTGCAGACCTCATCTTTTCCAGCTGAAAAGCAGCTGACTTCCCATATTTTAGAAGAAAGTATCCGTAAGTCTGCGGATACCTTTCTTCTAGCTAGGGATGAAAATCAGCTTCTGGGCTATGTTCTAGGTGATCCTTACCCACACAATCCGAAATGTCTAGAAATTCGTTCTTTAGTCATTGATACTGACCATCAGAGACAGGGCTTGGGAACGCTTCTTCTTGCGGCTTTGAAAGAGGTGGCAGTTGAGCAGGATTACAAAGGGATTCGTTTGAAGAGTTCTGATGATCTGCTTTCCTATTTTGAAATGAACGGTTTTATCGATGTAGAAGTGACAGATTCGCTTTATGCAGCTAGCCAGGGTGTTAGTATGATTTGGTTTAATCCCTTTTATCTGGAGGCGCAATGAAAATCAGGAAAGCAAGATTAGAAGATTTGGATCGTATCGTTGCGATTGAACTAGAAAATTTCTCGGTTGAAGAGGCCATTCCTCGCTCTGTGTTTTGAGGTGCATTTGCGAGAAATTCAGAACTCTTTTCTGGTTGCAGAAAAAGAAGGCAGAATCATGGGTTATATAGAAGGGACCAGTTGGACCACACCGCCATCTGCAGGATCAGTCTTTTACAGAAGAGATAGAAGATTATAGTCATGAGCCTGGTGGTTATATCTCTGTGACCTGTCTTTCCATTGCCAAGGAGGCGCAGGGCATAGGACTGGGTCAGAAATTACTAACAGCCTTGAAAGGACTGGCTCTTGAACACGAAAGAGAAGGTATTAACCTAACCTGTCATGACTATCTCATTGCCTACTATGAAAAGTCATGGATTTGTCAATGAAGGTCTGTCCCAGTCAACCTTTGCAGGAGAAACCTGGTATGATATGGTCTGGGAAGCTAAAAAATAAGCTAGAAAAGCATGCTAGGTTGCTTTTCTTTCGTTTTTAAGATATAATATTATGGATTGTCAACGAGGAGGATAAACTTTTGAGTGAAAAGCCAAGAGAAGACGAAAAATTAAGCTTTAAAGAGCAGATTTTACGTGATTTAGAACGTGTCAAAAAATCTGAAGAAGATCAGGAGGAAGTTAATTTAGCTTCAATAAAACCCCAACTTTCTTCTAAAAATGACCAGTCGATAGAAGAGCTAATGGAAGATTCTCTATCAGCTGTAGAGGAGATTATGAGAAAAGCTCCTACCGTGCCTACCCACCCAAGTCAAGAAGTTCCTGCTTCACCAGTAGATGAGAGTATACCAAGACCAGAACCTGTTATTCCTAGAAAAGTAGAAAAGGAATTTAATGAAATCCCAACGAGGGTAGCTGTTTCTTATAAGACAGAAGGTCAGAGAGAGATAAAAAGAGAAGTTCCTGCTTCAAAACCAGTAGTGGAAAAGAAAGTTGTAGAAGGGATATCTGAAACTCCACGTCGTAGTCGTCGTGAGACAGTTAAACCTGTTAAGAAGAAAAAATCACATTTGAAGGCCTTCTTCATTTCTCTATTGATTTTCCTTGCCTTGATTTCGGCAGGTGGTTACTTCGGTTATCAGTATGTCCAGTCATCTTTATTACCAGTTGACGCTAATTCTAAGCAGTATGTAACCGTTCAAATCCCAGAAGGAGCCAATGTCCAAGAGATTGGATCAACTCTTGAACATTCTGGTGTGATTAAACATGGTGTGATTTTTGCTTTCTATGCAAAATATAAGAATTATTCAGATTTGAAGGCTGGATATTATAATTTGCAAAAGAGCATGAGTACAGAGGATATCATCAAGGAACTACAAAAAGGTGGTACAGCTGAACCTCAAGAACCGTCACTTGCAGATTTGACTATTCCAGAGGGATATACAATTGAGCAAATCGCCCAAGCTGTAGGTCAATTAAAAGGTGAATTTAAAGAGCCTTTAACTGCGGATGCTTCTTGGCTAAAGTTCAAGATGACAACTTTATCAGTCAAGAAGTTGCTAAATATCCAAACCTACTCGAAAGCTTACCGACAAAAGAAAGTGGAGCTCGTTACCGTTTGGAGGGTTATCTTTTCCCAGCGACATACTCTATCAAAGAAAGCACAACTATTGAAAGCTTAATTGATGAGATGTTGGCAGCTATGGATAAGACCTTGACTCCACATTATAGTACAATTAAGTCTAAAAACTTGACAGTCAATGAATTGCTAACTATTGCTTCTCTTGTTGAAAAAGAAGGTGCTAAGACTGAAGACCGTAAATTGATTGCAGGTGTTTTCTACAATCGCTTGAACCTTGGTATGCCCCTTCAAAGTAATATTGCAATCTTGTATGCCCAAGGCAAACTCGGTCAAAATATTAGCCTAGCAGACGATGCTGGAATTGATACATCAATTAATTCACCATACAATGTTTATACAAAATCTGGTTTGATGCCTGGTCCAGTGGATAGTCCAAGTCAGGACGCGATTGAAGCAAGTATCAACCAAACCAAGAGTGAGAACCTCTACTTTGTAGCCAATGTTACAGATGGAAAAGTCTATTACGCAGCTAATCAGGAAGAACATGATCGCAATGTAGCTGAACACGTCAATAGCAAGCTTACTCAAAATAGTAGTTCAAACTAAGACAACAAACATGAGAATCTCAGATAGAGATTCAATACTATCGAAAGAAAGTTGAGAAAAATGGCAGAAAAAACATATCCTATGACCCTTGAGGAAAAGGAAAAACTTGAAAAAGAATTAGAAGAATTGAAATTGGTCCGCCGCCCAGAAGTGGTAGAACGCATTAAGATTGCCCGTTCATACGGTGACCTTTCTGAAAATAGTGAGTACGAAGCGGCTAAGGATGAACAAGCCTTTGTCGAAGGACAAATCTCTAGCTTGGAAACAAAAATTCGTTATGCTGAAATCGTCAATAGCGACTCAGTTGCCCAAGACGAAGTAGCGATTGGTAAAACAGTTACTATCCAAGAAATTGGTGAGGACGAAGAAGAAGTTTATATTATCGTAGGGTTCAGCAGGTGCGGATGCCTTTGCAGGTAAGGTTTCAAATGAAAGTCCGATTGGACAAGCCTTGATTGGTAAGAAAACAGGTGATACAGCAACTGTTGAAACACCTGTGGGTAGCTATGATGTAAAAATCTTAAAGGTTGAAAAAACAGCCTAATGATTAAAGGGAGTAGAAGGAGGGAAACGCCCTACTTGCTCCCTTTTAGGTTTAAAAAGAATTGGAGACTATATGAGTTCAAAGAAGAAAAAAAACAAGATGGAGCGTGGTCTGACTAATCGTCACGTGCAGGTTATGGCCATTGCTGGAACAATCGGAACAGGACTCTTTTTGGGTGCAGGTCGCTCTATCAGCCTAACAGGTCCTTCCATTGTACTGATTTATATGATTACTGGAGCTTTCATGTTCCTTATGATGAGAGCGGTTGGGGAAATGCTCTATCAAGATCCTGAGCAACATACCTTTATCAACTTTATCACGCGCCATTTGGGTAAGGGCTGGGGCTATTTCTCAGTTTGGTCCTACTGGCTATCCGTTGTCTTTATCGGTATGGCGGAAATCACAGCCATCTCTCACTATGTTCAGTTTTGGTTTCCTAGCTGGCCAAGTTGGATGATTGAGATTGGATTTTTGACCATTCTAGCCTTGGTCAATCTGATTGCGGTGAAGCTCTTTGGGGAAGTTGAGTTTTGGTTTGCTATGGTCAAGATTGTGGCTATTTTAGCCATGATTGCTACAGGAGTCTTTATGGTCTTGACAGGCTTTAAGACACCTCATGGAGCAGCAAGTTTGGCTAATATTGCTGACAATTTCTCCCTCTTCCCAAATGGTGGAGTGAACTTTGTCATGGCTTTCCAGATGGTCTTCTTTGCCTACCTCATGATTGAGTTTATCGGGGTAACGACTTCTGAAACTAAAAATCCACGTCAGGTCTTGCCAAAAGCTGTTAAGGAAATTCCTTTGCGTATCGCCTTTTTCTACGGTGGTGCCCTCTTAGCCATCATGGCTATCATTCCCTGGCGTGAACTTGCATCGGCTGATTCTCCTTTTGTTACAGTATTTGAATTAGCAGGTATCAAGTGGGCAGCAGCCTTGATTAACTTCGTTGTTTTGACCTCAGCAGCATCTGCTCTTAACTCAACCCTTTATTCAACAGGGCGTCATTTGTACCAGATTGCTCATGATTCGCCAAATCCATTCTTAAAGGCTATCAAGGCAGATACCCTTTCTCGCCACAACGTGCCACAAACGCTATCATTGCTTCATCGGTTTTGATAGCCCTAGCAGCCTTCATTAATATCTTGCCAGGTGTTTCCGATGCCTTTGCCTTGATTACAGCATCATCATCAGGTGTCTATATCGCCATTTATATCTTGATTATGGTGGCTCACCTTAAATACCGCAAGTCACCAGACTTTATGGCGGATGGCTATCTCATGCCCCATTATCGTTTCCTAAATCCTTTAACCATGCTCTTCTTTGCCTTTGTCTTTGTAACTCTCTTTCTACAAGAGTCTACATTTGTAGGAGCAATTGGATCAGCTATCTGGATTATCGGTTTTGGGATTTACAGTCAGTGGAAATTTAGAAAATAGATTAAGGACTCATCAACTCAGGTTGGTGAGTTTTTACTAGTTTGACAGTCTATTGAAATAAGACTATAATCAAGCTGAGACTCATCAACTCAGCTTGGTGGTTTTTGCTTCAAAATTAAGTTAAAAAGCACCAGAGTCAAAGTGACTTTGGTGCTTTGAAGTTAATACTCTTCGAAAATCACTTCCTGATGACACCATCAAGCGCGAATATGCCTGACGACTATTACATGACATTAATCTGTTAGTACAAGACGATATAGTTAAACAATGGATACAGAAAACTATCTCAAGTTTAATGATTATAGAGGGATTCTTTACTTGTGAAATTTGTAAAAGTTAGGTTTACTGATTGATGATGAAATCAGTAAATGATATTTTTCTCTGCTTGAAAAATCCGACTATTATTGAGTCGGACACAGGGGCTGACCCAAAAGATCTAAATTTTAACAAAGTGTATATGAGAATTCATAGACGCAGTGGTTTATTGATATCTAAATTCGCTTTATAAAAGCTTCTTAGATATCTAATAAACTGTGCAGGGGTGACTCAACAAAATCGATTTCTACGAAATCACGATTTTTTAGAGTCACTCCCTTTTCATTATGGCTTCAAGCCAGTTTTTCTCGTAGAGAAAAACGAGAAAACCACCAGCTATGCTGGTGGCTGACAAAACTTCTAGCTTCCATTTATTTTTCCAAGTATAATCTAATTGTTCGAGGTTAGATAAAGGAGGAAAAATAAATGGCTAAAACCAGTTACAGTTTATCACATACCAAATGGATGTGCAAATATCATATAGTTTTTACACCTAAGTATCGCCGTAAGGCGATATATTACAAAGTCAGGTCTGATTTGATAGATATTATTAAACATCTATGCTGTTGTCGTGGCGTGGAGATTATCGAAGGTCATATGATGCCAGACCATGTACTGATACCTCCTAAACTTTCGATTTCCGATTTTATGGGGTATCTCAAGAGTAAAAAAGTGCATTGATGATATTTGATAAGCATGCTAATTTAAAAATATAAGTATGAAAATCGAAAGTTTTGGGCTAGGGGGTACTATGTAAGTACCGTTGGACTAAACGAAAAGACCGTAGCTAAATATATTTGCGAGCAGGAAAAGAATGACATTACACTCGATAAGTTGAGTGTAAAAGAATATGAAGATCCGTTTTCTGATGGCGGATTTAAATGCAGGAAACCAAATCGCGTTGATTTTTATAGCGGGATATTTCGCATATAAAGGATATATTGAATTTGAGATGATATTTGCGATATCAGGTTATACAGGGAATTCTTTGGAGGATTGACAAAAGTAATTGAACTATATCCGAATTTTGCTTCTGCAAATGAGTTGTTGAATAAGTACCCAGAAATTAAAGAAGAGCAAAGGTTACCGAGGTAGAGAAAAATTAGATAAAGCGATTGTAGTTTCTAATGTTAAATATAACTATCCAGATAAAACGGTAGAATTTCCTAATTTAACTTTTTGAGAAAAAAACAAGAAGTATTTAATAAAAAGGTAAAAGTGGTAGTGGTAAATCAACGCTAATCAATATTTTAAATGGTGATTTGAAAAAACTACGAAGGAAGTGTAGAATGGGATAATAGAGAATTAAAAACAATTTGATATCAAATCGGCAATTTCTACGATGAATCAAAAAGTACAATTGTTAAATTTATCGATCAAGGATAATATTATTTTAAAATAAAGAATATAACGACAAGTTATTCAGAGAAGTTCTGGAAGAAACTGTAAAGCTAGTCGAGGGTTGTTGATAATTTAGAAGAAAAGAAAATACAATACTGAGACAATAAAAACTTAGCTTTATCAGGGTGGACAGCTACAGAGATTAGGATTAGCGAGAAGTTTATATCATAAAAAGACGTATTCATAATCGATGAAGGTACAGCGAACTTAGATAGTAAGTTGGCAGATGATATTGAGGAAATAATATTAAATGACAAAGAATCTACAGTTATTATGATAACTCATAGAAATAGTGAAAAGTCGAAAACTTAGCAGATAAAGTAATAACATTAGGTAGCTAGATGGAAAAGAGGGTAAGATTAAAAATCTTGAACCTTCTTTTTATTGTATGAACATGGACTTTTTGTTCTTACAAAATAAAAAAATGTAAGAACAAAAGTCCAATTTAAAAGAGGGCTAAGATATTTTAAAATATTTACAGGAGCAAAAGAAAACGCTAAGGGCAGCAACCCAAAGCGTAAGTAATCTTTAATATTTCCTAAAAAGGGTGGACGATGTCCCAACCGTTCGTCCTTCCTTTTAAGATATTATATTATAGAATTATAGAAAAAAAGAAAAGAAAATAAATGTGAGAAAATTATTACAAGAAGCGTTAAAAGAAGAATTTAGTATGTAAATATAGAGACAGCAATTTAGAAAAAAACTGAGTTGCTGTCTTTTTCTAATGGACAGAAAAAAGAAGGAAGAGGCAAGAAGGTGTTTGTTTAAGAAAAACAAAAAGGAAGTTTCACGGCGTTTGTCTTCTTGCAGAGAACAACAGAATAAAAATTATAAGTAGTTAGGAATGAACCTAAAACTTCATTTCCCGAACATTCTCTATATTTTTGGACATTTTCGTAACAATAAACTTTAGAGCTATCTTTTTAGTTTAGCTATATAGTATAATGATAATTGATAACAAATATCAACAAAAGGTGGCTAGAGCCTTTTTCATAAAAAGAGTGAATGTTGGATTTTTACAAAAACAACAAAAATTCTCCACTATTATTTTTACTCTTTTTGTGTAAAATAAATCTAAATTTGAAATTAAATAAGGAGATATTATGAAGATAGATGGTAGAGCGATGGCTCTCTTCAATATCAAAAAGAAGTATATCTCGTAGTGATTCTTAAACTTGTTGCCTTTTTGGTGCTCGCTATTTTTCATCTACAACTTTGTAGATTTTTCTATTTTTATTCACTAGGTGAAGAGAGTAGAAGCGGCGCTGTATTAGGATTTATCTTAAAAACGGTAGTAGGTTTAGTAATTTATTATGAGTGCTACAACTGGGGATAATTACTTCAGTCACAAAAATTTCTAAACAGGTTAGAAATACATTAAGGAAAGAGATTTACAACAAAAGTAGAAAAAAACTCTCACTAAATTACACAGAAGCAGTAAATACAGGTAGTCTTCTTGTGATGAATTCTTCATCGATTGTGAATATTGAATTTTTATTTCAATAAGTTTGTACCGCAGATGTTTGCTACGTTATTTATAGTACTTAGCTCGTTTGTGATTTATGGGAAGATTCATATCTTGCTATTTATAGCGATGTTGTTATTATATCCGCTTATTCCTGTATCTATTATGATTATTATTAAGAAGTCGAAAAAAAGCTAATAAAAAGAACTTCAGCGATTTCTTAAGTTTATCTGAAGTATTCTACGATAGATTATCAGGATTTACAACGGCAAAAATTTACGGTAAAGAAGATAATGTAGCGAGTGATGTTGATACTCGTAGTGTAAAAATATAGAAAAATCGACGATGGCGTTACTTCGTCACCAACTTAATTCTATTAATGTGATGGATGCTATTACTTATGTTTCTATTTTTGTTTTATCAATCATTGCTATTTTTGCGGTGAAAGATCAGAAACTTATTGTTTTTGTAATCGTAGCTTCTTTAGAGTGTTTCAAACCGTTGCGTGCTTTAGGTGGCTTGTTCCATATTTCGATGAAAGGGAATGTTGAGTTAGATAATATCTATAAACTTCTTGATCATCCGGAACAAGAAAAAGACGAAACTATTGAGGTAGAAGCTGGAAAGAATATTGTTCTGAACAATGTAAGCTTCTCTTATGGGGAGGAGAAAACTCTAGAAAATATCAATATGATATTTAAACCTGGAACGAAAAACAGCATTAGTAGGAGAAAGTGGAAGTGGTAAGTCTACTATTATCAAACTAATCTTAGGGGTTATATTCTAACTATAGCGGAAATATAAAATATGATAACTTCAATATCGATAGTATTCCAACTAGAGAGATGGCTAAAAATCACGACACTTATTACTAATGATAGTTACTTAGTTAAAAGGTACTGTAAGAGAGCATTTAAGTGTTCGTAAAAAAATATAACTGAAGAAGAAATGTATACTGCATTAGAAAAAAGTTAATCTTAAAAGATTTCGTAGAAGAACACGGTGGTCTAGATTATGAACTTGCGATAGGTGCTTCGAATCTTTCTGGTGGTCAAAAACAAAAGGCTACTTGCAGCAAAAAGCAATTTTAAAAGATTCTTACTTATATATACTTGATGAAGCTGTATCGAATATTGATGATTACAGTAAAGGAAATTGTGTTTAATGCTTTTGATTCAATTAAAGAAGGAAAAAAATCATTATCGTTATTTCTCATGATTTAGAGACTGTGACAAATGCAGATAATATCTATGTTCTAAAAAGATAAGAAAAATTATTGAAGAAGGAACACATGGTGAGTTGATTGAAGAAAATTCACTTTATAGAAGATTGTTCACAGATCAACAACAACTGAAATCAAAATTTTTTAGCTAAGGAGGTAGAGTAATGACATCATTAAGAGAATTAAAAACAACTGTTAGCTATTGCTCAAGATTTTAAACGTCCATTACTTGAGAGCGACTTTATTCGGAAGCTTAGGACACTTGACACTTGTTGTAGTTTACCTACTTCATCTCGTTATTCTTTTTAACAAAAAAATAACAACAATAGCTGTAATTTTATTTTTAGTAATCTTTGCACTAGCTGTACTAAAAGGATTATTCAGTTATACTGAGCAACTTCTAAATCACTATGTAGCATTCAAAGTATTACATGCCTTACGTGTTAAAGTTTTAGAAATTTAAACGTATATCCATCGATAATTTTACGAAAAAATACATCAGGTGATTATATGACGATGATTACGACTGATATTGAATTATTAGAAGTTTTCTATGCGCATACGATAACACCATTTATGATCTATATCAGTACAAAGTTTAGTAGTTAGTTTCTTCTTACTATTCTTTAGTGTCAAACTAGCATTAGTAGCGTTAATAATTTATATTGTAATCGGACTTGTATATCCGTTAAGCTTTAGAAAATGTTGGGCAAGATGTTGGTGAAAATTATCGTCGTAAACTGACTCAAGTAAACAACAATTCATCAGAAGAGCTTACGGAATTTTTGAAACATTGCAATATGGAAAAATCGATGAAGCAAAACGCAATATCGATATGGAAACCGAAGAACTGACAAGAAGTTCATATCTTAAAAATAAATTTTTAGTAGATTTGAATGTACTAAATGTTGTAACTTATAATATCGGGGTGTTGGCATTTATCTATGTGGCATCTTCGCTTGATAGTCAGTTCGTAACTGTTTCATTAGTCGCGATGTTTATCGTATCGTTTATTCCTATCTTATACATGGGGAACCTTGCTTCAACATTAAGTCAGACGATGGCTAGTGGAAAGAGATTTTTAGAGCTTATGAATACGCCAGAAGAAGCGGAAAATAGCGGAGTAGTTGTTGATTTTAACGAACTTAAAGTTGATAACTTAACATATCGATATGCTGATAATACTGTAGTGGATAATTTAAGCTTTGATGTAAAAAAAGGCGAGATTATAGGATTAAGTGGTCCTAGTGGTTGTGGTAAATCTACAATAGCGAAACTTATTATGAAATTCATCTCAGATGAAAATATGGAAGGGAATATCACTATCGATGGTGTTGATCTAAGAGACATAGATAACTGCTACTTTTGAGAAAATAGCTCGATAATTCTGCAAGATAGTTACCTATTCAATGCGAGAATTAAAGATAACATTACATTCTTCGAAGAAGATCTAGAACAAAGAAGAGTTGGATGCATCTTTAAGAAAAACTAATTTAAGAACTTTTTGTAGATAACTTGAAACATCGTGAAAATGAAATTGTTGGTGAGAGAAGTTTGAACATAAGTTCAGGGCAAAAAACAACGTTTATCAGTAGCTCGTTCATTCTACAATGATAGTAAACTTCTGATTCTTGATGAAGCAACAGCGAACATCGATATCTTTAGTGAAATTGAAGTGCTAAAAGCTTTTAGAAGAAAAGTAAAAAGATAAGATAACAATAATAATTTCACACAATAAATCAACATTATCAATCTGTGATAAGGTGATTAGATTGGGTGAATAATAAAAGAGGGGAGTGACTCAAAAATCAGGGATTTCGGAGAAATCGATTTTTAAGAGTCGCATCCTATCTTCTACTTTGTTAAATTTTTATAGATTTGTTGTTTAATAAATTGTAAATCATGCTCTTCAGTAGGGCATGGGATGTTCTCGAATAGAATAAATCTTTGGACTGAGTAGGTAGTTATAGGTCCTGAGAATGAGCGAATAATTTCGGCTATTGATAAGTTTTCGTTAACTTCAGGATTATATATATGTTTTGTAATATAGCTTTTGAAGTCTATTTTTTTCAAATGTTATTTTTTTAAAAGAATCGATAAGTTGTGTTTTAAAATTTTCATTTTGTTAATACTTCTGAGTAGATTATTTTTACAATATCCTTATTTTCTTTTTAGGAAAAACCATGCGATCTTTCACAACATAACTGATTAATTCTTCAAGGAGTTAGTATTTTGAGTTCTATTTAGAAAAATTTAAAAAATAATTTAGGAATAACAGGGAGTATTATTGAATGTAATAAATCTTCTTTAGTTTTAAAAGTACTTGAATACGGTCGCTTGACTAACGCCTGCTTCTTTAGCGATTTGAAGCGTAGATGTCCCATGGTATCCTTGTTTTGCGAATAATTTTAATCGCAGCCTCTATTGTTTTGTTCTTACCAGGTGGGGAGGTTTCGTCATGAGATATGCTAAAGTAAGATTTTAAGATGTTTTCAGTCATAAGAGTCTCCTATTGTTTTTAAACTTTTCTATATCGTTTTAGGCCTAGAATATTAAGGATTATTAGAAGGACGATAGTGCAAGTAGAACTATTATATCGTTTTTAATCGCAAGAAGATTTTTTTGCCTTCTAAAAATTATTTTGCTTAAACCGTCACTAGCGTAGGTAACAGGTAAGATTTTACTAATATAGACAGCTATTTTCCCCATACTTTCCAACAGATACAATTCCTGAAAAGAACATTTGTGGGATAATTATTACTGGAACAAACTGCATAATTTGAAATTCTGATTTTGCAACTGTTGAGATTAGTAAACCTAATGTTAAGGCAACCATTGCTAGTAATACATTAACTATTATAACATAAAAATGGGTTTCAGCAACTTCAATATTTAATAAATATATAGCTGATAGCGTGAGGATAATAGTTTGAATTACGGCTAATAAGCTATATGATAGTACATATCCTAGGACGACTTCGCTTCTTTTTACTGGAGTTGCTAAAAAGTCTATCTAGAGTTCCGCTAGTACGTTCTTTTAATAGCGCCATACCAGAGATTAGAAATACGAAGAAGAATAGAATATATCCGATTAAAGTAGGTGCAACTTTATTGAAAAAATGTTGAGTCTGCATTACCGTAGTTATAATATTCTTTAACTTCAGGTTCTTGTTTATCTTCACCTAATTTAGGGATTTATTTTTTTACAACTTCTATCAAATTTTTCACTTCTGATGCTCTTATAGAACTTTTTAAAAACTTGTTGGGCTTGTGTAGTTTTTGTAGAGTCTATATTAGCGTGAGTTACAGTATAAATATTGTTATCGAAAAGAAATTACAGTGTCAATCTCATTATCTTTTAGTTTCTCTTCGGCGGTTTCTTTTGATTGATATTCCTCTATATGAACATTGTTGATATCTTTTCATTACGGAAACGACACTTGGAGGAGTGTTTACAGTGGCAACAGTAATTTCAGAATTTGTGTTTGCTGAAAAGACTATGCTGATCAACCACATTATAAAAAAATCGGAGCAACAAACATCATAGCTAAAAGTTCTTTTTGTCTCTAAAAATTCTTTAAATACTCTTTTTGAAATAGTTAAAAATTCTCATTTTATTTTTTTCCTCCACATTTAAGAATACTTCTTCGATAGTAGTAACATTATCTTTTTAGATTTTTTTGGTGTGTCAAAAATCTATAATATCTCCACGAAGAAGAAGTCCAACTTTATCTGTAAGTTCTGCTTCATCCATTACGTGAGTTGTCACAAGTATGCCAACACCATTATCTCTGCTTGAATAATTCTTTCCAAATGTTACGACGAAGGCTAGGGGTCTATGCCGACAGTAGGTTCATCGAGTATAAGTAACTTAGGGATTACCGATTAATGCAATAGCAAGTGAAAGTCTTCGCTTCATCCCACCAGAATAATTTGACACTGATTTTTTAAGTGGTCAGTTAGGTCGACTATTTTTGCTACATAAGCTATTTCTTCTTTTAATTGTTTTGAAGGAATATCTTTCATTTTTCCGAAGAATTCTAAATTTTCGTAGCCGGTAAGCATTTCATAAAGAGCATCGCTTTGTGCCATATATCCAATATTAGAAAGAATTTCTCTTTTTGGCATTTTGTTATCTAAAACAAAGAGCCGCACCTTTATCCGCTTTTTCCATACCGAGCATTGTTTTTATTAATGTTGATTTTCCAGATCCTGAAGGACCGATAAGACCAACAATTTCACCTTTTTCTAGGTTAAAATCAATGTTATCAAGGACTTTTTGATCGCCGAAGCTTTTGGATAATGAATTAATTTGTATTAATTTTTCCATAAGAATCACCTTTCTTTCTGTAGTGAGTAAACAATCACTAAATAATTAAAAAAATATAGCTGAGATTATTTAAGAGATATTAGCTCATCTAATGCTTTTAGAACTACGAGTATTAAAGCATAGTTTAAGATAGAGCTAGAAAATATCCCATTATAAATATAGTTTCAAATCTCTAGTGAGTAAACGCTCACTTTATAAAAATATTATAGTGAGTAAATGCTCACTTGTCAAGAAAAATATTAAAAAGTTTAAAAAGGGGCAGAAATAAATGAAAAGTTTTTAACAAACTAACATATTTGTTATACCATAAAGATAGAAATAGTCTTATAGAAGCAGAAAAAGGCTCTACACACTCTTTTTATAGAGTATCTGAGATGATGGGTACGCCGTCCATCCTTTAAGACTCTTGTAAAAACGAAAGAGCTGACCCAAAAGGCCTAAATTTTAAAAAAAGTGTATATGATAACTCAAAGACGCAGTGGTTTATTGATATCTAAATTCGCTTTATAAAAAGCTTCTTAGATATCTAATAAACTGTGCAGGGAGTGACTCTGAAAAATCGATTTCTACGAAATCACGATTTTTGAGTCACTCCTAAAATACTTAGGAGTTTTAAAAAAATATATTTTTCTCTTGACATGGAACGCGTTCCAGTTGATATCATTAGCTCATAATAAGAAAATGAGGTAATGTTTTATGAATATCAAGCGTGTTTTTTTAGATATGGACGGTACATTATTGAATAGTCAAGGTGAGGTTAGTTTAACCAATGCTGAACTCATTCGAAATGCTGGACTGCCAGTGACTCTCGTTTCAGCTCGTGCACCTATGGAAATGCGTGAAGCGATTAAAAACCCTCGGTTTGAAGGGATTACAAATAGGGTTTAACGGCGGTCTTATTTATCAAATGATAGATGCTAAGGTCAAACCAATCCGTGTACAACCCCTAGCTCAAAATGAAGTTCAAGATTTATTGACCTATATACGCAAGCAATTTCCAACTGTTAGCATGTCTTATTATGACCTTAATAACTGGTACTGTGATAGAATAGATGAAGGTATTCGTTATGAACATAACCTAACTCATCAACAGCCAACTTTTTATCACAGATGAGACTAAGTTTCTTAAAGCATCCATCAATATTTTTAAAATAATGCTGATTTCTTTTAGTGAATCCGAGATGCAAAAGCTTGAATCGGTTTTGCGTAGTCTTGATATGAATCATATCACTATACAACGTTCTGGAAAAGCCTATCTAGAGATTACGCATGCTAAAGCTAAGAAATCTATCGGCATTGACTACATTTTTGAGAAAGAAAAACTAAGGAAAGAAGAAACTGCGACATTTGGTGACGGACACAATGACCTACCGATGTTTGAACGAGTTGCTTATCCGATTGTCATGGAAAATGCTTTGGATGACATCAAGACAGTTGCCTACCGAATTACAAAATCTAACGATAAAGATGGCGTCGGCTATGGTATGAATGCATTTTTGAAAAAAAGTTAAATGATTTTATAGTAGTGAAGGGAATATTATGGTAAGCATTCGAGAAATTGCAAAGAAAGCAGGTGTTGCTGTGTCGACAGTATCCCGTGTTCTCAATGACCATCCCCATGTGGCAACTGCTACTCGGACTAAGGTCAAAAACATTATAGACGAACTAGGATATGTTCCAAACCAAGTCGCCCGTGACCTTAGTCGTGGCAAGACTTACAAGATAGGCGTTGTCATCCCTCATACGAGGCACCCCTATTTTACCCAACTAATCAATGGACTATTAGATAGTGCCCAAAGCAGTGACTATCAGCTTCTCTTTATGCCATCAAACTACCAAGAAAAACTTGGAAAAAGACTACTTAGAACAATTACGACGCCAGGCAGTTGAGGGCTTAATTTTTACTTCTAGAGCTATTCCTCTATCTGAAATTGAAGCTTATCGCCAATACGGACCGATTGTCTTGACAGAACCTTTATCAGAAGCTAGCACTACTCTCTTCGGTTTATATTGACCGGACACCAGCCTATCTTTCACTTTTTCAATACCTAAAGGATAGAAATTTTTATGAAATAGCACTCCTTTTTCTAGAAATAACAAAACTTCTGCTACCCTATCAGGAAGCTATTAAGTCCTATCAAGCAATCTATGGAGACAGGACAACTGTAACTTTTTGGTAACATTGATAGCTATCATGACGGTTATGAGATAGGTAAAAATCTTAGTAAATAATTCTAAAAATACAAGCGGTTCTAGCTACTAGCGACGACATTGCCGCTGGAATCAAACAAGCCTATACCGATCTCAAAAAAACCTACCCTCTCCTCATTGGTCAGGAAAATCAATTGACAAGTCAATTCTTAGGAATCATAACTATCGACCACAAGGCATACCAACTAGGACAAATGCTCTTTCAAAAAGCTTTGACAGACGAGACAGAGCAAATCCATTATTCCTCCGAGGTTATCTGGAGATAAAGATTTTGGTAAATTTAAATATAGAAATTTAGAGGGTTTATACTCAATGAAAATCAAAAAGCAAACTAGAAAAGCTAGCCGCAAGCTGTACTTGAGTACGGTAAGGCGAAGCTGACGTGGTTTGACTTTGATTTTCGAAGAGTATTATCAATCAAGAAACAACTTCAAGTTCTATTAAAGGGATTTGGTAACATTCTCAAATTAAAATAAAATCACCTCATATGTACTGACCCCAAAAAGTTGGACAAATAATTATTGAAAGGATTTAGTTCTGGTATTGCACAGGGCTAAGTCCTTTTGGTTTGACTTTGATTTTCATTGAGTATGAGTATTAGCTTGGCTCTGTCGAGGAAATCAGAACGAAGTAAAAGAAAATTTAACAAAAATTTAATATAAAAACACTTGACAATTTTTCGGGGGTAAAATGATTGTGTAAAATTATGCATAAAAAAACAAAGTATTAGTATATTAGTTTTTGTCAATGCTAATGAAACAATTGTAGAAGTAAGGATGTGAATAATAAAGTGCTAAAGAAATGACCCTGATGTGCAGGGGACTTAAAATATCATAAAATAAGTGAATCAGTTAGAAATCACGTATTGTAACGCTATATGTTTTTCGTACATAGAGCCTTAAGCGAAATGAAAGTAGAGGAAAGGATCTATGAGATGAAGGAGAGCGAAAAATTAGTTGGAACTTAAACTGAGGATGATTTAAAGAAGTAGCATAAAGAAATGCAAATGTGATACATCTGACTCTACATTCAGTTGCTGCAAAAGAGGAAAAGAACTATGGAAGATATAAAAAGAAGCCTTTTTGGATATAACAAAAAGGAAGTAGACGGATTAATCCTAAATCTGGAAAGAGAAAATAATCGACTCAAACAAGAACTGCTTGGGAAGAATGAAGCTATTGAACAGTTAAATGCACATTATATAAATACCAGTCTCAAGAAGAGCTGATTAGTGAAGCTATTATTGATGCAAAAACTTTTCAAAAACAATTGTTAGATGAAGCTAAGCAACAGGCAACAGAGATGATTGATACAGCAAATAAATCCATCTCGGATGAGTTCGAACGCTTTAATCGAACAATGAAAACATTGAATGAACTTAAGAATAAAGTTATCGCACAGAAAAACAGAGTTATCTAAAGAGTTACAAGAAGTTTTTATTACGTTATAAAAGCGCTTTCAAGAATCTCAGAAACAGAGGACTTTGTTCGTATAAAAGAACATTTAGAAGATGATCTTACTCATTCAGAAGAACTGTTCGAAAATTCTAAGCAGATTATTTATATTCCTGATTTGAATCATAAAACTAACATCAGAAATAAGGAAGGACATAAAAACGTGAAAAAAAGTAGAACAGCAGCAAATATATTCTATTCGTAAGAATAAAACTTATGGAGCAAGTTCAGTATTAATTGGTTTAATGGGAACTACTTTACTATTGGGAGGATTGACGCCTACCGTTCAAGCAGAGGAGAATGATGTAAAACCAGAACCAAAACCAGTAGATGCATCAGCTTCAGATGTGACCAATGCTTCAACAGTTGAAACGGCTCATTTAATTGTTACCTCATCACAATCAACAGAAGGTGCAATTAAACCTGAATCAACATCAACAGATGCACCTAAGTTGAATAAGGAGAATGCTTCAACTAATGCATTGAACCCTACAAACAATACTGCATCTCAACCAAAAGAAGAAACAACTACACCTACTGCGACAAAAACAGAAGCAAAACCAGAAGAGGCAGCAACTGCCCCTAAACGTGCAGTAAGTATTGTCTATAAAGTACGCTATGTAGATCGTAAATCTCATAAAGTAGTTCATGAAGTAACGAAGACAAAGACAGTAGAAACTACTGAGGCAAAAGCAAAAGCTAGCGTCACAGAAATTGGTGCAGAACTGGCAAATGATAGTCAATTAGAACATTACTATGTTCCAGATGGCAATCTAACAACCTTTACAAAGGAAATTGTTGAAGGGGAAGACAATGTTTTTGTCTACGAAGTAGAAGGAAGCAATGAAACAGAAACATCAAAACGTGATGTTACACTAAAATATACAATTGACTATATCGATGAAAAATCTGGTCTAGTCTTAGCAACTGAGGAGAAGGAAGAAAAAGTCTCAACAACAGAAACGGTAGCGAAAAAAGAAGTAACAGTTCAACCTTCACTTGCTGCAAATGAAAAACTCAAGGAATGGGGTATCTCAGAAGATGCACCAGCTAGCCAAAAACTTACCTTAATAGAGGAAACTGTTGGAAAAGTAACCTTTAAACTTCAAAAATCAGAACCAGGGAAAGTGAGAAATAAACGAGGAGTATCTAGTCCAATTCAAACAGGGCAACCTTACTTAACGCTTGAAAATAAAACGGAAGGCTATATTAATCAAGAATCTCTAACATTTGTGGGGAATGGTCAAAAAACCTATCATATGGTGTACCAAATCGGTGCTTCAAATCTTCCTAATAATGACTTGTCTGACCTAGAATTGACACAAGGAGCCAAAGATTTAGGCTTTACCTTAGATAGAGCAAACGGATTAATGACTGCTACTATTACTCCAACAAGAGAAATGGCAAGAAGTTATGAGGTCGGTTTTTATACTAAGTCAAATCCAACTATCAAAGCAGCAGGAACGATAACGATTACTGCGTCGGAGAACTATGGGTTTATGATTTTCTCTGGTGGTCAAGAAAGGTTAACTATTTTAATTATTATGAGAGTAACTATTTTTGAGGCAAGAAATATATGGACCCTATGGTTCTTCTACAACACCAACTTATAGTAAAAGGGTATAGTAATATTTCGGAGCCATATCTAGTTAATAGTCAACCAAAATCTGAAGTTACTCTCAATAATATTTTTATGCCAACTTCTCCATTTGATTTATTTTATGTCTAAGGAAGATCAAACTATTAATGATACTACGCCAGATACGGAACGCTACTATTCAGTGTACCAATTTTTGCTCCATTGAATAAATCGTTGGACTTTGCTAATAATAATAAGCAAGGCTTATCAATCACAGACTTTAAAGTATTAGAAGCTTCTGAAGGTGTAAATGTTAAGTTGCTTGATCAAGAAAAGATAAAGCTCGGATAAGAGTCGTTTTAAAAGAATAATACAGATTTTCAAAACAGTAGTAGAATATAATCCTGTCAATAACAATTATGGAGATTTTCTGGGATACAATACAAAATACTCCGTATTATCTTCAATTTACAAAATTGCCAAAGACAGCAGGGAATTACTTTGTAAAAGTAGAAATGACGGATAATTTAGGACTAACAAAAAAAATTACGTTAAATTTTTCAACATATGAAAACTCTGTATCTGCTTCTAGAACTTCTTTTAAGACAGGACATTCTTATGCTTTAACCGTTGCAGACACTCTCTTTGAATCAAATGAAGAATATTTTAATAAAGAAACGGGTAAGGCAGTTGTTCCGATGTCTAATAAGGAACAAATCCTAGGGAAAGTGACTCTGAATAAAGATAATGCTTATATAAAATCGGATGAATTTCCAGCAGGTCTAGAACTCAGACCTGTGGAGGGGAAGGTAGATGGGAACGGCAATCCAACGGAAGCCTATGTTGTTAAAAAAGAAGGTGTAAAAGTCCAACCTGGCGTGTATTCATTCTCGGTGAAGGCACATGATGGTCACTTTCAAGATGGTGGATCGCGTAGATTTGATTTTGAGATAGTAGATGCCATCAATCCCATTGCTGATCAACATTGGAGAGAGGGTTCTGTTCCACCACCGATATCAGTTTCTATGGAAAACCATTCGCACATTACGGGTATTCGTGTAGAATCAAGTGGGAACTATGCCTATTTTGAAGGGAATGCTACTAACTCATCCATTTCTGTTTATGGATTGAAGAAAACAGAAACTATACAAAAGGCTCGAGTTTATGTAACCTATACAGATGGGGCTGGGAAGTCACATGAGACTTTTACAGACTTTAATTATGAGATAGAACCAAATACCGTCGATGGATTAAATATTACCGTTACAAATGATCGTCAAGAAATCTTCGAGGGTGAAAACTTTCAAGATATGGTTATTGAGACAAGCCCTAGTGAAGGTGTAACCATTAAAGTGGATAAGACCAAGCTTCCAAAGGGAACACGTCTTGTAGGAAATGTCCTTAAGGGAAAGGTCTCTATGAAGGGGTCTATGATATTCCAGTTTTAGCAGTTAAGGGAGATATTATTAAGTCTGCTGCAGTACACTTAGTTGTAAAACCAAAAGAATTTATTGTTGCTGATGAAACATCAGAAGTTGAAGTGTTATCAAATAATATCATGTCAGTATCAACAGATGAAAATGGAGAAACCGTGAAGACTCCAGCGGCTAGATTCGGTTTACAAAATATACCAGATGATGCAACAGTGACCTATTCAACTCGCGATGCTCTTAATGGGATAGAAATTAGTAATGATGGAACAAGAATTAATGGAACACCAGACGGAACTGGTACTTATAGGTTTACAGCTACAATTAGTAGAAAAGGCTCAAATGGTCAAATACGTACAACTACTAGTACTTATACGATTAAAGTAACAGGATTGAAGCCAAGCCTAACAATTAGTTCAGCAGATCAACCAGTAGATGCCTATGGTTCTGAAGAAAAGCGTTTAATTGCGCCGATTGGGACTCCAATATCTCCTATTACAATTCAGCATGATTCGCATTCAAATTTAACAGTTGGTTCACAGTGGTCACCGTTACCAGAAGGGCTAAGTTATACGTATGATGAAACAACTCATACAGGTACCATTACAGGAACTCCACGTATGATGAGAAATTCTGGAGATATCTATTATATTCCTGTTGGGGTTTCTATGCCTAGTGCATATAGTGATAATAGATTAAGTACTTCAATTTCTAAAAGTATTTATATTGAAGTCACCCCTATAACTTCAGCACTTAGCGTTAATCATGCAGAACAGACATTTTCTGCCGCTGAAGAGATGACTCCAATTAGGGTATCCGATTTTGATGAACGTGCAAGTATTGAATTAGAGGGTGCTCCAACTGGAGTAAGCTATGATTTAACAAATCATCAAATTACAGGAGCCCCATTAAATGGTGTGGGAACTTATACTTTCAATGTGAAAGCTGTTATGCCAAGTACACTTGGAGGACAAGTGACAAGAAAACCAGTTACCCTTCATGTGACTAAGATAGAGCCAACCTTATCGGCTACTCCTACTAGTGCTACAGTAACAGCTTCAGAAAGTATACCAGAGATTACCATTACAAAAGATTCAGTTTCTACATTGTCTGAACCATCTGTAATGATTGAAGGAACAAGTACCTATACATCCTTATCAAGTCTAGGGTTAAGTTATGATGCAGCATCCAAAAAGATTACCAGGGACACCAACTATTGTGGGAAATCATACGATTCATTTAGCTACAACTTTATCGGAACGTTATACAGGAATAAGTGGTGGAAAAACACTAACATTGGATATTCCATTGACAGTAAGAGCCAAGGAGTTTGACTTTGTAACAAATCAAGAACAAACGACGACTGTTCTATCACCAATTACTCCAATCAATCTAACTGTACCAGAGGGAATAGAAGTAAGTGTTAGTGAATTACCTTCAGGTCTGACATATGATGCAGAACGTAAGATGATTCAGGGAACTCCTAATAAAGTCGGCACATATACGATTACAGTAACAGGAAGACCGAGAGGATTTAGCGGCAATGATAAAACAGCAACCCTAACCATTCATGTAAATAATCTTCCTGCCACAATTGGAATTACGAATAAGGAACAAACGGTTCAAGTTGGAACAGCTATTAATGATGTAACGGTAACTTCAAGTGAGCATGCCAATATCTATGGAATAGATGCTCTCCTAAGTGCAGTTAGTGGAAACAATTCAGGTATTGTTGAAGCTAATATTGCGAATTACTTCTTAGGGGCTTATGGTTTAACCTATAATGCTACAAATCATACCATTACAGGAACTCCGACAAAAACAGGACGTATTGTATTTACCTTTATAGCACGTACTAGTGAGAATCTAGGTGCTGCAGAAGCAAGAGAAACAGTTGTGTTGAATGTTGTAGAATCACTGTCTAAGATTCCTGTTATTACTGAGGTACGTGAAGGAACTAGTGTGGTTAAAGGAACAGGTGTTGCAGGAGCGACAGTAACTGTTACACTTCCAACTGGAGATGAGAAGACAGCTCTAGTTTCAGGAGATGGATCATGGAATGTGGATACTACATCACCACTTGGAAAAGGACAAAGTATCTCTGCTCGTCAAAAAGAAGTTAATAAAACAATGAGTAATGATATTAGTGCTACTGTAGTTGCAAATGCTGGACTAGAATTATCTAAGGATCCAATAGTAGATGCGATTATTGAAGGTGCTACAACGATTACAGGTAAAGGAGAAAATGGTTCAACCATTAATGTTACATTGCCAAATGGTACTGTTAAAACAACTACAGTAACAGATGGAAGATGGACAGTTCTATTAGAAAGTCCTGTAGCAAAAGGTGATAATATTCTTGTTTCACAAACGCAACCAAATAAAGCTACGAGTCCATCAGTTTCGGCAACGGCAGTTCCTACGATTACAAAAGGGGATAAAGGTGAGGACGGAGCAGCTGGACAAAAACGGACAAAATGGCCGAGATGGCAAAAGATATCCTAAGCGGCACAGCGACCCAACGTCAGAGACAGGAAAAGAAGGTGACAAATACGTCAATACGACAACAGGCGACATCTTCGTTAAGAAAAATGGACAATGGGAACGCGAAGGCAACCTCAAAGGACCAAAAGGTGATAAAGGGGAAGATGGAGCAACAGGAGCAGCCGGACAAAACGGACAAAACGGAGAAAACGGACAAAATGGACAAAACGGACAGAATGGCCGAGACGGTAAAGACATCCTAAGTGGCACAAGCGACCCAACGTCAGAGACAGGAAAAGAAGGTGACAAATACGTCAATACGACCACAGGTGATATCTTCGTTAAGAAAAAATGGACAATGGGAACGCGAAGGCAATCTCAAAGGACCAAAAGGTGATAAAGGGGAAACTGGAGCAGCCGGACAAAAACGGAGAAAACGGACAAAATGGACGAGATGGACAAAACGGACAGAATGGACGAGACGGCAAAGATATCCTAAGCGGCACAAGTGACCCAATATCAGAGACAGGAAAAGAAGGCGACAAATACGTCAATACGACCACAGGCGACATCTTCGTTAAGAAAAATGGACAATGGGAACGCGAAGGCAATCTCAAAGGACCAAAAAGGCGATAAAGGGCGACACCTACTATCACTACTCAACCAGGAGCAGATGGAATCAGTACAGATATTATTCTTACACTTCCAGGTAAAGAACCAATTACCGTTAATGTTAAAAATGGTACGAATGGTAGAGATGGATTAAATGGCAAATCTCTAGTTGTTAAAAAAGAAGGTAACGAAACTAAGATTTATGTCGAAGATCCAGCAAACCCAGGGCAACCATTAGACCCTACAAAACCTCTTGCTACTATTCTTGATGGACTTAAAGGGGATAAAGGAGAAGCTGGAACAAACGGAGTAGATGGTAAATCACCAGTCATTACTATGACAGATAATGGAGATGGAACTCACTCTATTATTATTAGAAACCAGATGGCTCTGAATCAACTACGAAAGTTAAAAGATGGTAAAGATGGTAAAACAGCTACTATTACAACAACAGAAAATCCAGATGGAAGTCATACAATTACTGTCATAAATCCAGATGGTGCTTCTAAAGAAATAGTTGTTAGAGATGGTAAAACTCCGAAACTTGAAGTAATCGATAATGGCAATGGAAGTCATACCGTTAGAGTGACAGATGGAGATGGAAATGTTACAAATACTGTCATCAAAGACGGTAAAGATGGTAAATCTGCAACTGCTACAACAACAGAAAATCCAGATGGAAGTCATACAATAACGATTACAAATCCAGATGGAACTACGAATAATTTTATTGTTAAAAATGGTCGTGATGGAGTAGATGGACGTACGCCAACAGCAACAGTTCGTAACAATAATGATGGCAGCCATACGATTGTTATTACAAATCCAGATGGGGTAACAACTGAAACAACAATCCGTGATGGGCAATCGCCAAAAGTAACCATTACTGATGAACAAAATGGAACTCATAAAATTACCGTTCTAAATGGTGATGGAACAACGACTGAAACAATCATTAAAGATGGTAAATCACCAGTAGCAACCGTTACAGATAATCATGATGGTACTTATACAATTCGTGTAGAAAATGGTAATGGAACAGTTTCTGAAACGACAGTCCGTGATGGCAAATCACCAACAGCTAAAGTCGTTAATAATGGAGATGGTACACATACGGTAACAATTGTGAATTCAGATGGTACAACAACGACTACAATCGTTCGTGATGGCCAATCACCAAAACTGGAAGTAATTGATAATCATAATGGTTCACATACTATTAAAGTGATTGGATTGGATGGTAAAGAAACAAGTACGACAATCTTTGATGGCAAATCCCCAACAGCTAAGATAGTGGATAATGGAGATGGAACTCATACTGTCATTATTGTTGATTCTAATGGACAACAATATACATCGATTATTAAAGATGGAAAAGACGGAAAAGACGGCAAATCCCCAACAGCAACTGTTCGTAACAATAATGATGGAACTCATACGATTACAATCATCAATCCAGATGGAAGTAAAACAGAAACCATCATTAAAGATGGTAAAGATGGTAAATCGCCAGAAGTTACAGTGGAAGATAATGGAAATGGTACACATACCATTACAATTATTAATGTAAATGGAATTGTTTATAAAACCATTATTCGTGATGGTAAATGCGGATGTAATGATAAACCGGGTGGACATACACCAGAAAAATCCAACAAATCCAGGAGTACCAACATTTGCAATACCAGCCCCACCAGTTCATGACAAACCTGAATTTGAAGGTGGCGTACCAGGAATACCTGCAGTATATGAAAAACCTGAGTATCCAGGAATTCCAATAAATCCAAAATCTGGAGGTGAAACACCAGAAAATTCAACGAATACAGGTGGGGAACTCCAGAAAAATCCAGCGAACTCAAACCCAGGCGTACCAACTTCAGTAGATTCAACGAACTCAAACCCAGGCGTACCAACATCGGTAGGGTTCAGCGAACTCAAATCCGGTGTACCAACTCGGTAGATTCAACAGAACTCAAAAATCAGGTGTACCAACATCTGAAGGGTTAACACCAAGTAATTCGAAAAATCTAGTGCTGTAAATGAGCATTCTGGTAGTGAATTACCTAAAACGGGTACAAAAAGCAGACTATCTTCCAATGCTTCTAGGTAGCAGTATTCTACTAGCTCTATATGTTGCAGAAGAAAAGAAGAATAATCGTAGTTAAAAAAATTTGAATTAAAAATGATTTCGTTTAGAACTTTGTAAATGTCTCATAACAATTGAGATAGAAGTGCTTTGAAATCTTAGAAATAAGTCATAGTTATTAAAGAATAGATGTTCCTGCATAACATTATTTCATTAAATTCTGTTATGTAGGAAGTCTATAATATTAATCAAAAAGATATAAAGAGGATAGATGTGACTCTGCTATGAAAATGAGAGCATGATCATCGTAAACTTATACATTTTATAATCTTTTAGTGGAAAAATGACTTATTAGAATGATTCAATTTATTGTCTTAAAAAATCAGAGATGATAGGTAATATGCTTCAAGTACTAGATTTAATGAAAATAAATGAGTGACTTAATAAATGATATTACTAAACATTCTTAAATTAAGGAGCTAAAGTTAGATGAAAGATATCTTTTGAATAAGGATAGAAAAATTTTCAATAAGAAAATTAAAAATTGGAATAGACGTCAGTTACAGTTGGGTTAGTTTTTGTAAATTCTGTGATAGGGATGAATCATGTAGAAGCAACACTGTCTGTAGAAGATAGTAATTATATTAATGAGACAGCTGTTAATAATGGAGCTTTGGTAGAATATATTCGTCAAGCTTTAGCAACAATCTCTAAAGCGGCGGATTCAACCGTATTACCAAGTAGTATTCAGAATTTAAAAGATAAAGTTCAAGCTTTATCGACTAAAAAAGAAGCGGATTATACAGAATCTGCATGGCAAGAATTTCAGGGTAAATTGACAACAGCAAAATCCGTATTAGTAGAAGCTGAAAAAGCTTATAATCAATCAGTAACAATAAAAACCTAATGCCTCATCTTACGAAACAACAATTAATGAGTTGATTACTTCTTATCCAGAATACAACACAGTTGTTATCAAGGTTAGAGAAGGAGAAACTACAGAGGTTGCGGAAAATAGACATTTAACGAACATAAGAAGAATTAATCAAGTTCTAACTGCTAAGTATGCAGAGTTAAAAGAAACAGCACAATTAGTAAAAGCTGTACTACCTCCAGTTGGTGGAGATATCGCTGCTCAGCAATTAGAAATTATCAATTCTGCAGAGAATATTTTGGAACTGAATAAAAAGGAATCGACATTTGCTCAAGCACAACATACTGATTTAATGGCAGGATTGTTGGAGCATCACAAGGTAACATTGTCTAATCTTTCAAATTTAAGAGGGAATATTACTTCTGAGGATCAAGCTAAAATTAAAGCCTTTTTAGAAAGTCATAATCCATCTGCGGGGGAAACTGATGTTTTTCAAGCTTTTTCTGGAGCGTTAGGGTATAAATTTAATAATGATGGTACCATAACGATTACGTATACAGATGATGGGTCGTCTGATACTGTTCCACTTAGCATTTTTGCAAAAGGTGGATCAACACAAACAGATAGCCCAGCAGCAACATACAGCGTAACGTATAACTACGTAAGCGGGACACCAGATAAGACTTTACCAAGTAGTATCACAGCACCAGCAGTTGTAAGTGACAAACATACAGGAGATGTAGTGGCAAGCCCAAGTGGACAAACTGATGTAGAAGATACAGCAAACCAAGGGACATGGCACTTTAACGGCTGGGATAAAGCGAGTGTAACAGTTGGAACAAGTGACGCAACCGTGACAGGAACATGGACATTCACAGCAACACCAGCTGCAACATACAGTGTAACGTACAACTACGTGAGTGGCACTCCAGACAAGAGCTTACCAAGCAATATTACAGCGCCAGCAGCAGTGAATGATAAACACACAGGCGATGTAGTGGCAAGCCCAAGTGGGCAAACAGACGTAGAAGATACAGCTAACCAAGGGACATGGCACTTCAACGGCTGGGATAAAGCGAGCGTAACGGTTGGAACAAGTGACGAAACCGTGACAGGAACATGGATATTCACAGCAACACCAGGAGACAAACCAAGTACAACTCCAGATACAGCAATACCAGGAGAAAACCCAAGTACAACTCCAGTCACAACAACGCCAGGAGAAAACCCAGGTACAACTCCAGGTACAGCAACACCAGGAGAAAAACCAGAGTACAACTCCAGGTACAGCAACACCAGGAGAAAACCCAAGTACAACTCCAGGTACAGCAACACCAGGAGAAAAACCCAGATACAACTCCAGGCACAACAACACCAGGAGAAAACCCAAGTACAACTCCAGGCACAACAACGCCAGGAGAAAAACCGGATACAACTCCAGGTACAGCAACACCAGGAGAGAAACCAAGTACAACTCCAGGCACAACAACACCAGGAGAAAACCCAAGTACAACTCCAGGTACAGCAACACCAGGAGAGAAACCAAGTACAACTCCAGGCACAACAACACCAGGAGAAAAACCCAGATACCACTCCAGGTACAGCAACACCAGGAGAAAACCCAAGTACCACTCCAGGCACAACAACACCAGGAGAAAAACCCAGGTACCACTCCAGGCACAGTAACACCAGGAGAAAACCCAAGTACAACTCCAGGTACAACAACACCAGGAGAAAACCCGGATACAACTCCAGGCACAACAACACCAGGAGAAAAACCCAGGTACCACTCCAGGCACAGCAACACCAGGAGAAAAACCCAAGTACAACTCCAGGTACAGCAACACCAGGAGAAAACCCAGATACAACTCCAGGCACAGCAACACCAGGAGAAAAACCCAGATACAACTCCAGGCACAACAACACCAGGAGAAAAACCCAGGTACCACTCCAGGTACAGCAACACCAGGAGAAAAACCCAGGTACCACTCCAGGCACAGCAACACCAGGAGAGAAACCAAGTACCACTCCAGGCACAACAACACCAGGAGAAAAACCCAGATACAACTCCAGGCACAGCAACACCAGGAGAAAACCCAGGTACCACTCCAGGCACAACAACACCAGGAGAAAACCCAGATACAACTCCAGGCACAGCAACACCAGGAGAAAACCCAGGTACAACTCCAGGTACAGCAACACCAGGAGAAAACCCAGGTACCACTCCAGGCACAGCAACACCAGGAGAAAACCCAGGCACAACTCCAGACACAGCAACACCAGGAGAAAACCCAGGTACAACTCCAGGCACAGCAACACCAGGAGAAAAACTCAAGTACAACTCCAGGCACAACAACACCAGGAGAAAACCCAGGCGTAACACCAGACACAATAACGCCAAGAACAACTGATCTTTATGTGAGTGGTAGAGAAGGTAATACCTTATCAAATAGTGTGGCAGAGGAGTGGAGTGAAAAAGATAGTCATTGGTTCTATCAGCTTGAAGATAATTCCTACATTGCAAATGAATGGAAGCAAATAAATGGAACATGGTATCGTTTTGATAATTCAGGATTAATGCAAACTGGTTGGGTAAAAGATAATGGTACATGGTACTATTTGAATCAATCAGGAGCAATGCAAACTGGCTGGATAAAAGATAATGGTACATGGTACTATTTGAATCAATCAGGAGCAATGCAAACTGGCTGGATAAAAGATAATGGTACATGGTACTATTTGAACGATTCAGGAGCAATGCAAACTGGCTGGGTAAAAGATAATGGTACATGGTACTATTTGAATGATTCAGGAGCGATGCAAACTGGCTGGGTAAAAGATAATGGTACATGGTACTATTTGAACGATTCAGGAGCAATGCAGACTGGCTGGGTTAAAGATAATGATACATGGTATTATCTTGATAATTCAGGCGCTATGAAAACAGGATGGTTTACAGTTTCTGGTAAATGGTACTATGCCTACAGTTCAGGAGCTTTAGCAGTTGACACAACAGTAGATGGATATACTGTAAATGTAAATGGTGAATGGGTATAATACCAATCAATAAGTAGGATTTTTGTCAATTGTAGTGGATTGAAGAAAAGCCAAAATCTAGAGACTGGAATAAAATTTTTAAAATCAGAACAACGCATAGTATTAGGTATTGGAAAACCTTGATATTATGCGTTGTTTTCGAGGAGGTTTAGATGTACTTTAGATTGGAAAATAAGGAATCCCATAAATCACAAGAAATAGGGAATCTGATTCGTGTTTATAACCGTTCAAAAAGGGAAGAGGCTGAAAGTGAGCCACTTAATCTTTATGTCGAAGATGAAAAGGGCAATCTCCTGGCTGGTTTGATAGCAGAGACTTTTGGAAATTGGCTAGAAATCGAGTATTTATTTGTAAAAGAGGAACTGAGAGGGCAAGGAATCGGTTCAAAACTATTGCAGCAGGCAGAAACTGAAGCTAAGAATCGAAACTGTCGTTTTGCTTTTGTCAATACTTACCAGTTTCAAGCTCCAGATTTTTATAAAAGGCATGGCTACAAGGAAGTCTTTAGGTTACAAGACTATCCCTACATTGGGAAAAAGATATTATTACCAAAAAGAATCTGTAAGAGAATGAATCAAAAGAAGGGGTATATATAAGCATGGAGATGACTGCATGGACATAAGTTTTTTTCGATAAAGTAGCAGTTATAACCTACAAATTGTGTCTTTCTAGACGATATTGAGGACAATACAATCGCAGCTGAGAAATAGGGAATCAAGTCCTATCAGGTTAAGAAAAGAAGTGATGTCGTCGATATTTTGAAATCCTATATTTAAACTCAAAACACTCTCTATCTTTTTATGATAGAGAGTTTTTGTTAATAAAATTTTTACAAAATGACATTTATATGTTGCATTAAAGTTAGATATATGGTATAATATTTTTGAAAAGAAGCGCAACTTTTTAAAAAATAGAAGGAGGATGCTAGTGGCTAAAAATTTAAAGTTAAAACTAGCTCGTGTGGAGCTTGATATGACACAAGGTGATTTGGCAGAAGCTGTGGGTGTTACGAGGCAGACTATCGGCTTGATAGAATCAGGGAAATATAATCCTAGTCTCTCGCTCTGTCAGTCCATATGCAGATGCTTAGGCAAAACGTTAGACCAACTATTTTGGGAGGAAGAAGATGAAAAATAGAAAAAAACTTGTTATCAAAGATGAACGTACGGAAAAATTGGATGGAAATATTTCAGGAGAAATTCTCTTGGGTATGTACCTATTTTTGGCACTGGAAATTTTTGCCAAAGTTTATATTTTTAATTTAACGCTTCTGTCCTATTTACCAGAATTACTTTTATTGATTGGAGTCGGTTTGTATGCCATTATTCGCCGCATGTATGTAGGAATTGATATTCGAGATATTGTTGAGAATACTGGAAAAGAAAGAATTTTATCTGCTTTGGGATTTTCTATAGTGATTTTATTGATTGATATCGTAGGAAATCGCGAGGAACTGGTCAATCTATTGACTTGGAAATACTCCCTAAAAGTGGTTCTAGCAGTTATCATCTATCTCGTTGGGAGTTATTCTATGGACCGAGTTATCCTATACTTGAATCGCAGAAATCAGCAAGTTTGGGAGGAAGAAGATGGTAAACTAAATTCATTCATTATCAATTACTTGACGAAAGAGAAGAACAACTAATCAATAAAGCTGGGGCAGAGTCTTTTTCACTCTTTATTGGGCTTGTACTTCTAAGCTATTTGGTGGCAGTGTTGGCTCCATCTCTGTTTAATCCGAATTTTCTAGTCTATACTCTGATAGTAGGAATTTTCTTCTTTTTCAATCGTGCTCGTTATCTGGGAGTGACCTACTATAGTCGTTTTCATTTTACGATTTTGGGTTGTTTTTTCCTAACCTTGGCTATTACGGCTCTTTTGATGTTACAGAATTATCAATTCAACATAGAAATTTATCAGCACAATCCTTTGAACGTTAAATACCTGTCTGCTTGGGCAATTACTTATGTCATTTACCTTCCCTGGGTCTTTATTGGCAATCTTGGTCTGAAGAGCTATGGCGAATGGGCTCAGAAAAAGTTTGAGCAAGACATGGATGAACTGGAGAGTGGAGAATAGCTTGTTACTCTTTTCTCAATCCAGCTAAAATGTGATATAATAGTACTAATTTATTGGAATACATGAAAGTTTTTGAAAATTTTTCATGGGTTTCTAGCTAAGGAAGTAGGAAAAGTATGTATCCAGATGATAGTTTGACATTGCACACGGACTTGTACCAGATCAACATGATGCAGGTTTACTTTGACCAAGGGATTCACAATAAAAAGGCGGTCTTTGAGGTGTATTTCCGCCAACAACCTTTTAAGAATGGCTATGCGGTTTTTGCTGGTTTGGAAAGAATTGTGAGTTATCTTGAAGACTTGCGTTTTTCAGATAGTGATATTGCCTATTTGGAGTCGCTAGGCTATCATGGGGCATTCTTGGACTATCTCCGCAATTTCAAGTTGGAGTTGACCGTTCGTTCTGCCCAAGAAGGGGACTTGGTCTTTGCTAATGAACCGATTGTGCAGGTGGAAGGTCCCTCTAGCCCAATGTCAGTTGGTTGAAACGGCCCTTTTGAACATCGTCAACTACCAGACCTTGGTGGCGACTAAGGCAGCTCGTATTCGTTCAGTCATTGAAGATGAACCCTTGATGGAGTTTGGGACACGTCGGGCTCAAGAAATGGATGCGGCTATCTGGGGAACACGCGCAGCGGTGATCGGTGGTGCTAATGGAACCAGCAACGTGCGTGCTGGTAAACTCTTTGACATTCCTGTCTTGGGGACTCACGCCCATGCCTTGGTACAGGTTTATGGTAACGACTATGAGGCTTTCAAAGCTTACGCCGCAACCCACAAAAACTGTGTCTTTCTTGTGGATACCTATGATACCCTTCGTATCGGTGTGCCAGCTGCCATTCAGGTGGCACGTGAGCTAGGCGACCAGATTAACTTTATGGGTGTGCGGATTGACTCTGGGGATATTGCCTATATTTCTAAGAAAGTCCGTCAGCAGTTGGACGAGGCTGGATTTACAGAGGCTAAGATTTATGCTTCTAATGATTTGGATGAAAATACCATCCTCAACCTCAAGATGCAAAAGGCTAAGATTGACGTCTGGGGCGTGGGAACCAAGTTGATTACAGCCTATGATCAGCCAGCTCTTGGTGCAGTTTACAAGATTGTTGCAATAGAAGATGAAAATGGGACCATGCGCAATACCATCAAGCTGTCTAATAATGCGGAAAAAGTGTCTACGCCAGGTAAGAAGCAGGTGTGGCGCATTACCAGTCGTGAAAAAGGCAAGTCAGAAGGTGACTACATCACTTATGATGGTGTGGATGTTGCTAGCATGACAGAAATCAAGATGTTCCATCCGACTTATACATACATCAAGAAGACTGTTCGTAATTTTGATGCTGTTCCTCTCTTGGTGGATATCTTCAAGGGTGGAAAATTGATTTACAAGCTGCCTAGCTTGACTGAAATTCAGGCTTATGCCCGTAAGGAATTTGACAAGTTGTGGGATGAGTACAAGCGCGTGCTCAATCCGCAGCACTATCCAGTGGATTTGGCGCGTGATGTATGGCAAGACAAGATGGACTTGATTGACAAGATGCGCAAGGAAGCCCTTGGTGAAGGAGAAGAAGAATGAGTTTGCAAGAAGCGATTATCCAAGAACTGGGTGTGAAACCAGTGATTGATGCCCAGGAAGAAATCCGTCGTTCTATTGATTTCTTAAAGAGATACCTGAAAAAACATCCCTTCCTAAAAACCTTTGTACTAGGGATTTCTGGAGGACAAGATTCAACCTTAGCAGGACGATTGGCTCAACTGGCCATGGAAGAACTGCGAGCAGAAACGGGAGATGACAGCTACAAATTTATCGCTGTCCGTCTGCCTTATGGAGTGCAAGCTGATGAAGCAGATGCTCAAAAAGCTCTAGCCTTTATCCGACCAGATGTCAGCTTAGTGGTTAATATCAAGGAATCTGCTGACGCCGTGACAGCTGCAGTTGAAGCGACAGGAAGCCCTGTTTCAGACTTCAACAAGGGAAATATCAAGGCTCGTTGCCGTATGATTGCCCAATATGCCCTTGCTGGTGCCCATAGCGGAGCGGTCATTGGAACAGACCATGCTGCGGAAAATATCACAGGTTTCTTTACCAAGTTTGGTGACGGTGGTGCAGATATTTTACCACTTTTCCGTCTCAATAAACGCCAAGGAAAACAACTCTTGCAGGAACTTGGTGCAGACCCAGCCCTTTATGAAAAAATCCCAACAGCAGACCTAGAAGAAGACAAACCAGGCCTAGCTGATGAAGTCGCACTTGGAGTCACATATGAGGAGATTGACGACTACCTAGAAGGCAAAACAATCAGCCCAGAAGCTCAAGCAATGATTGAAAAACTGGTGGCACAAAGGCCAACACAAACGCCACTTACCCTATCACTGTCTTTGATGACTTTTTGGGAGTAAAAACCTCCAGTGGAGGTTTTTCAGCCCTCACTCTGAAAAATAAGAAAGCGAGAGAAGGTCCGAGGGACCTTTGAACCCCTAAGTTTAGAAATAAGAAAAACGAGGAAGATCCGGTAACTCGAAGAGTTCGATTTCCGTTGTCTCACCCCTCGCAACGATGACTAGGTTTGGAAAAAAGCTTGCTAGGGCGCATTTCAAACCAGACAGCGACTGCGTCAAGGGAACTAGATGAAAAAACTTGTTTTTATCTGTTACTGAGTTTAGCCTTTTTACCCTGAGCCTAGAAATGAGAAAGCGAGGAAGGTCCGGGGGACCTTTTTAGCTTATTACCTTGAAATTCAAAAAGCAAAAACCAGTTTCAAATGGAGATTGAACAGAGAATCATCTATTAGAAAGCGAGGTAGCATCATGAAATCTATTGGTACGCAAATGTTACAGACAAAATCGTTTGATTCTGAGAAGATTTGTGGAGAGTGATGCAGAAGCCATGTTTCAAAATTGGGCTTCGTCTGCTGAGAATCTAACCTACGTTACTTGGGATCCCTCATCCTGATGTTGAGGTGACTCGACATTCGATTCGTAACTGGGATTTCCTCCTATGCTAATCCCAACTATTACAAATGGGCCATTTGCCTCAAAGAAAACCCCAGAGCAGGTGATAGGAGATATCAGCATCATTGCAAATAGATGAGAACGATTCTAGTTGTGAAATTGGCTATATTTTAGGAAAAAAATTATTGGGGCCGAGGTGATGATGGCGGAGGCCTTTGAAAGCTGTCTTGGACTTTTGTTTTTACTCAAGCAGGGTTTTCAAAAGTCAAAGCTCGATATGTCAGTCTCAACCCAGCTTCAGGTCGTGTCATGGAAAAGGCTGGGATGTCCTATCTAAAGACTATTACCAATGGTGTAGAGAGAAAAAGACTATCGTTGCGGACCTTATTTATTATCAGATAAAGTAGAGAAGGATAGTATAAGCTTAAACATTTGATTGCTTATCCGCTGTTCTTAGTTTCTTATTTTACTATTTCATTTATCCTTTCTTTTTCCGAATAAATAGATAGAAGCAGTCGAATCTAGTAAAACTTAGATTTAAAACTGTGGTATAATAAAAGGAGGAAAATGGATGATTCTACGACATCCGGGCATCAGCCCAACTAATGATTTAGTTGCTAAGAAAGATCTTTTAGCAATCCAGAAATCACTTGTCAATTTATCCGCGATATGTTGGATTTACCAGCAAAAAAATGTGACTATTTTTGGAGGGAAGTAACATTCACGTCTTGCCTTCCATGCCTTACTCGGCCCAGGATTTTTACACTAGTATAGATGTTTTGGCGGAGTTGGACAATGGCACTCAGGTAATTATTGAGATTCAGGTTCATCATCAGAATTTTTTCATCAATCGTCTGTGGGCTTATCTGTGCAGTCAGGTCAATCAAAACCTAGAAAAAATTCGCCAGCAAGAGGGCAATACTCACCAGAGTTACAAACACATCGCACCAGTATACGCTATCGCAATTGTGGACAGTAATTACTTTCTCAGATGATCTAGCTTTTCATAGCTTTAGCATGCGAGAGGACACGACAGGTGAGGTCTTAACCATCACAAACAATGGACAAGAAAACCATCTAGTCAAGATGGCGTTCTTGGAATTAAAAAAATACAGAGAAACCAGCAAAGACGAGGTTCGTAAGCCGTGGTTGGAGTTTTTCGGCAACAAACCCTTTACCCAACAACCCGAGCGAGCCATCAGCCAAGCAGACCAACTGCTGGACTACAAGAGCTGGTCCGAGGAGGACAGGAAAATGTTTAGTCAACTACGTATGCGCGAAGAACAAGCCTTGTTAGCGCAGGACTATGCCTTGGAACAGGCTGAAGAAAAGGGCTTAGAACGTGGACGAGGTGAAGGCATTGAAGAGGGATTGACAAGTATGTTAGCTAAAATCTGGTTCGTCAAGGCTCTTTTGACATCTGAGGTTGCCAGTCAGCAATTAGGGCATGACTGTCGCTGAGTTTGAGGCACTTGTTGAAAGACCATTACAATAATGGTCAAGATGGCATTCTTGAATTAAAAAAATACAGAGAAACCAGCAAAGATGAGGTTCGTAAAGCCGTGGTTGGAGTTTTTGGGAATAAACCCTTTACCCAAGAACCCGAGCGAGCCATCAGTCAGGCAGACCAACTGCTGGACTACAAGAGCTGGTCCGAGGAGGACAGGAAAATGTTTAGTCAACTACGTATGCGTGAAGAACAAGCCTTGTTAGCACAGGACTATGCCTTGGAACAAGCTGAGGAAAAGGGCTTAGAACGTGGTCGAGCAGAAGGCATTGAAGAGGGATTAAAAGTAGGTTTAGTAAATCTAGTGCATCAAGGTCTTCTAACACCTGAGGTTGCAAGTCAGCAATTAGGCATGACCGTCGCTGAGTTTGAGGCCTTGTTGTAAGACCATCACCAATAATGGTCAAAATGGCATTCTTAGAACTAAAAAAATACAGAGAAACCAGCAAAGACGAGGTTCGTAAACCGTGGTTGGAGTTTTTCGGGAACAAACCCTTTACCCAAGAACCTGAGCGAGCCATCAGCCAGGCAGACCAACTGCTGGACTATAAGAGCTGGTCCGAGGAGGACAGGAGAATGTTTAGTCAACTACGTATGCGTGAAGAACAAGCCTTGTTAGCACAGGACTATGCCTTGGAACAAGCTGAGGAAAAAAAGGGATTAGAACGTGGTCGTGTAGAGGGTCTTGAACGAGGAAGAAGATTGAAGGAAGTCTGTCTATGCTACTAAATCTGGTTCATCAAGGTCTTCTGACTTCTGAGGTTGCCAGTCAGCAATTAGGGTATGACTGTCGCTGAGTTTGAGGCCTTGTTGTAAGAACAGCAATAATAGACAAGAAAACCATCTGGTCAAGATGGCATTCTTGGAATTAAAAAAATACAGAGAAACCAGCAAAGACGAGGTTCGCAAGCCGTGGTTGGAGTTTTTCGGGAATAAGCCCTTTACCCAAGAACCTGAGCGAGCCATCAGCCAGGCAGACCAACTGCTGGACTACAAGAGCTGGTCCGAGGAGGACAGGAAAATGTTTAGTCAACTACGTATGCGTGAAGAACAAGCCTTGTTAGCACAGGACTATGCCTTGGAACAAGCTGAAGAAAGAGGATTAGAGCGTGGTCTTGAACAGGGACTGGAGCGTGGGAAAAGTTGAAGGAAGAAGAGCTGTCTATGCCTTCCTAGATCTGGTTCGTCAAGGTCTCCTGACACCTGAGATTGCCAGTCAACAGTTGGGGTATGACTGTATACTGAGTTTGAGGCGCTATTGAAAGATTATCACCAATAATGGACAAGAAAATCATCTAGTCAAGATGGCATTCTTGGAACTAAAAAAATACAGAGAAACCAGCAAGGACAAGGTTCGCAAACCGTGGTTGGAGTTTTTTGGGAATAAGCCCTTTACTCAGCAACCTGAGCGGTCAGTAAAGCAGATTAACTGTTGGAATAAAGGGATGCTCTGAGGAGGAGTTTTTGTAAATCAGTAAGTCAATGACAGATTTTTCCGTGATAGATGGAGAATCTGTTTTTTACACTCTTCGAAAATCTCTTCAAACCACGTCAGTTTCACTTTGTCCTATATATGTTACTGACTTCGTCAGTCTTATCTACAACCTCAAAACCGTGTTTTGAGCTGACTTCGTCAGTCTTATCTACAACCTCAAAACCGTGTTTTGAGCTGACTTCGTCAGTCTTATCTATAACCTCAAAACCGTGTTTTGAGCTGACTTCGTCAGTCTTATCTATAACCTCAAAACCGTGTTTTGAGCTGACTTCGTCAGCTTTATCTACAACCTCAAAACCGTGTTTTGAGCTGACTTCGTCAGTCTTATCTACAACCTCAAAACCGTGTTTTGAGCTGACTTCGTCAGTTTTATCTACAACCTCAAAACTATGTTTTGAGCTGACTTCGTCAGTTTTATCTACAACCTCAAAAACTATGTTTTGAGCTGACTTCGTCAGTTTTATCTACAACCTCAAAAACTATGTTTTGAGCTGACTTCGTCAGTTTTATCTACAACCTCAAAACTATGTTTTGAGCTGACTTCGTCAGTTTTATCTACAACCTCAAAACTATGTTTTGAGCTGACTTCGTCAGTTTTATCTACAACCTCAAAACTATGTTTTGAGCTGACTTCGTCAGTCTTATCTACAACCTCAAAATCGTGTTTTTGAGTAGCCTGCAGCTAGCTTCCCTAGTTTGCTCTTTGATTTTCATTGAGTATAAGATAGCTTACCTTTTGTATTCATGTTTCTTTTGATTTTTTTGAAGTATAACCTGATTAAATTCCTATTTTTTTCCCTATCATTGTCCCTGTTTTTTCTGGAGTTTTGGGGCTATAATAGTCCTATCAAATCAAAAGAATGGAGGAAGGCAATGGATAATATAATCTTTTTTATCAGTGTTTTTCTTGCTGGGATTCTTTCCTTCTTTTCTCCTTGTATTTTACCCTTGTTACCGGTCTATGCAGGGGTCTTGTTGGATGACAAAGATGGTGCTCAGGCTTCTAGTGGCAAGTTTTCAATCTCACTTGTTAGTTTATTGCGAACTCTGATCTTTATAGCGGGGATTTCCTTTATCTTTATCATACTGGGCTATGGAGCTGGTTTTTTAGGCGATTTGCTGTATGCCTCTTGGTTTCAGTATGTGATAGGTGCGGTTATCATTCTCTTAGGCTTGCACCAGATGGAGATTATACACTTTAAGGGGCTTTATAAGGAAAAGAGGTTACAACTGCAAGGACAGGGGCAAAAGGGTAAGGGCTATAGTCAGGCATTTTTACTGGGGTTGACCTTTAGTTTTGCTTGGACACCCTGTGTGGGGCCGGTTCTTGGCTCTGTTTTGGCCTTGGCGGCTTCAGGTGGTTCAGGTGCTTGGCAGGGAGCTGGTCTCATGTTAATCTATACGCTGGGTCTAGCACTACCATTTTTGGTTCTAGCTCTTGCCTCCAGCTATGTTTTGAAACATTTCCGAAAACTTCATCCCTACCTCGGAACCCTCAAAAAAGTAGGTGGTTTCCTCATTATCGTGATGGGAATCTTGGTGCTTTTGGGAAATGCTTCCATTTTGACTACATTATTTGAATAGAGAGGAAGAAGAAATGAAAAAAATGGCAAACATGTCTTCTTGGAGTAGGCTCAATCTGTTGCTTGGCAGCCTGTTCGGCTAAAAACATGTCAGACCAATCTACTATGAAGGAGCAAACAAAAACAGAACAAGTCAGTGCGCAAACTGCTACTAAAAGTCAGGCAGTTGCTGATTTCGAACTGACGGGAGTAGATGGCAAGACCTACCGCTTGTCTGATTACAAGGGTAAGAAAGTCTATCTCAAATTCTGGGCTTCTTGGTGTTCCATCTGTCTAGCTAGTCTTCCAGATACCGATGAAATTGCTAAAGATGCTGGTGATGATTATGTGGTCTTGACAGTGGTGTCTCCTGGACACAAGGGGGAACAAGCAGAAGCAGACTTTAAGAATTGGTACAAGGGCTTGGATTATAAACATTTCCCAGTTCTAATTGACCCGTCAGGAAAACTTTTGGAAAGTTATGGTGTCCGTTCTTACCCAACTCAAGCCTTTATAGACAAGGAAGGCAAGCTGGTCAAAACGCAACCAGGTTTTATGGATAAGGATATGATTTTAAAAACATTGAAAGAAATGGGGTAGAGAAAGGCCATGAATGATAAAGTAAAATTGTTTGTCTTGGCAGGGATCTTTTTTTCCTAGCCATAACCGGTTTCTATTTTCTATTGATGCGAAATGCAGGGCAGACAGATAGCTCGCAAATTGAGAAAGCGGCAGTTAGCCAAGGAGGAAAAACAGTGAAAAAAACAGAAGTGAGTAAAGATGCAGACTTGCACGAAATTTATCTGGCTGGGGGATGTTTCTGGGGAGTGGAGGAATATTTCTCACGCGTTCCCGGGGTGACAGATGCCGTTTCAGGCTATGCAAATGGTAGAGGGGAGACAACTAAGTACGAATTGATTAACCAAACAGGCCATGCAGAAACCGTCCATGTCACTTATGATGCTAATCAAATTTCCCTCAAGGAAATCCTGCTTCATTACTTCCGCATTATCAATCCAACCAGCAAAAATAAACAAGGAAATGATGTGGGAACCCAGTACCGTACTGGTGTTTATTACACAGATGACAAGGATTTAGAGGTGATTAACCAAGTCTTTGATGAGGTAGCTAAGAAATACGATCAACCCCTAGCAGTTGAAAAGGAGGCCTTGAAGAATTTTGTGGTGGCTGAGGACTACCACCAAGACTACCTCAAGAAAAATCCAAATGGCTACTGCCATATCAATGTTAATCAGGCGGCCTATCCCGTCATCGATGCCAGCAAATATCCCAAACCAAGTGATGAAGAATTGAAAAAGACCCTGTCACCTGAGGAGTATGCAGTTACCCAGAAAAATCAAACAGAACGAGCTTTTTCAAACCGCTACTGGGATAAATTTGAATCGGGCATCTATGTAGACGTAGCAACTGGTGAACCTCTCTCTTTTCATCAAAGGATAAGTTTGAGTCTGGTTGCGGCTGGCCTAGTTTTACCCAACCCATCAGCCCAGATGTTGCCACCTACAAGGAAGATAAGTCCTACAATATGACACGCATGGAAGTGCGGAGCCGAGTTGGAGATTCTCACCTTGGCCATGTCTTTACGGACGGCCCACAGGACAAGGGTGGCTTGCGCTACTGTATTAATAGTCTCTCTATCCGCTTTATTCCCAAAGACCAAATGGAAGAAAAAGGCTACGCTTATTTACTAGATTATGTCGATTAAGAGGGCTTTCCTAAGCAGTTAGAGGAGAATTTTGCTATACTGATACTAGTAAGTGATAAAGGAGAGAAGCATGACCTATACAATCTTAATTGTAGAAGATGAATATCTGGTAAGACAAGGCTTGACCAAGCTGGTCAATGTAGCCGCCTACGATATGGAAATCATCGGTCAGGCTGAAAATGGAAGGCAGGCTTGGGAATTGATTCAAAGCAGGTGCCAGATATCATTTTAACTGATATCAACATGCCTCAGCTAAATGGCATCCAGTTGGCCAGTCTGGTCCGAGAAACCTATCCTCAGGTTCATCTAGTTTTTTTGACAGGCTACGATGATTTTGATTATGCCTTATCTGCTGTTAAACTCGGTGTGGACGACTACCTGCTCAAGCCCTTTTCTCGTCAGGACATTGAGGAAATGTTGGGGAAAATCAAGCAAAAGTTGGATAAGGAAGAGAAAGAAGAGCAGTTACAAGATTTATTGACTGATAAGTTTGAAGGAACTATGGCCCAGAAAATCCAGTCTCATCTATCCGATAGCCAATTTAGTTTAAAGAGCTTGGCCAGTGACTTGGGCTTTAGCCCGACTTATCTGAGTTCCTTGATTAAGAAAGAGTTGGGCCTGCCTTTTCAGGATTATCTGGTGAGAGAACGTGTCAAACAAGCCAAGCTCTTGCTTTTAACTACAGATCTGAAGATTTATGAAATTGCTGAAAAGGTTGGCTTTGAAGATATGAACTACTTTACCCAACGTTTTAAACAGATTGCAGGTGTGACACCTCGTCAGTTTAAGAAGGGAGAAGGTCGATGAAGCGTTCTTCTCTCCTAGTCAGAATGGTTATTTCTATCTTTCTGGTCTTTCTCATTCTCCTAGCTCTGGTTGGGACTTTCTACTATCAATCTAGTTCATCAGCCATTGAGGCTAGCATTGAGGGCAATAGCCAGACAACTGTCAGCCAAACTAGCCACTTTATCCAGTCTTATATCAAAAAATTAGAAACCACCTCGACTAGTTTGACCCAGCAGACTGATGTCTTATCCTATGCTGAGAATCCTAGTCCAGACAAGATCAAAGGAATCCGAGATTTATTTTTGACCATCTTAAAGGCAGACCAGGACTTGAAAACTGTTGTTCTGGTGACCAAGTCCGGTCAAGTCATTTCTACAGATGATAGTGTACAGATGAAAACTTCCTCAGATATGATGGCTGAGGATTGGTACCAAAAGGCCATTCATCAGGGAGCCATGCCCCTTTTGACCCCAGCTCGTAAATCAGATAGTCAATGGGTCATTTCTGTCACTCAAGAACTTCTTGATTCCAAGGGGTCAATCTAGGTGTGCTTCGCTTGGATATTTCTTATGAAACTCTGGAAGCTTATCTTAACCAACTCCAGTTGGGGCAGCAGGGCTTTGCCTTTATCATCAATGAAAACCATGAATTTGTTTACCATCCTAAACACACAGTCTATAGCTCAGCTAGCGAAATGGAGGCAATGAAACCTTACATTGAGACAGGGCAGGGTTATACTCCAGACCACAAATCCTACGTCAGTCAGGAAAGGATTGCTGGAACTGATTGGACGGTGCTTGGTGTGTCTTCGTTGGAGAAGTTAGACCAGGTTCGGAGTCAACTCATGTTGACCTTGCTTGGGGCCAGTGTCACATCTCTTCTTGCCTGTCTCTGCTTGGTGTGGTTCAGTCTCAAGCGCTGGATTGCTCCTTTGAAGGATTTGAGAGAAACCATGCTGGAAATTGCTTCTGGTTCTCAAAATCTTCGTGCTAAGGAAACGGGTGCTTATGAACTGAGAGAGGTGACTCGCCAGTTCAATGCTATGTTGGATCAGATTGATCAGTTGATGACAGATATTCGCAGGCAGGAAGAAAGGACCCGTCAGTACCAACTTCAAGCCCTATCAAGCCAGATTAATCCGCATTTCCTCTATAACACCTTGGACACCATCATCTGGATGGCTGAATTTCAGGACAGTCAGCGAGTGGTTCAGGTGACTAAGTCCTTGGCGACCTACTTCCGCTTGGCGCTCAATCAAGGCAAGGACTTGATTTGCCTGTCTGACGAAATCAATCATGTCCGCCAGTATCTCTTTATCCAGAAACAACGTTATGGAGATAAGCTAGACTATGAAATTAATGAAAATCCTGCCTTTGATAATCTAGTCTTGCCCAAGCTGGTGTTGCAACCCCTTGTAGAGAATGCCCTTTACCATGGCATTAAGGAAAAGGAAGGTCAGGGACATATTAAACTTTCTGTCCAGAAACAGGATTCAGCATTGGTCATCCACATTGAGGATGATGGAGTTGGCTTCCAAGATGTTGGTGATAGTAGTCAAAGTCAACTTAATCGTGGGGGAGTTGGTCTTCAAAATGTTGACCAACGGCTCAAACTTCATTTTGGAGAACATTATCAGATGAAGATTGATTCTGTCCCAAAAAAAGGGACGAAAGTGAGAATATACATAAATAGAATAGAAATTACCTAACTCCTAGAGAATTCTAGGGGTTTTATTCATTTTAGGGCAAGCTTTTTAGGTTGTCTATCTTGCTAAAAATGAGAAAAAAGGATATGATAGATAAGGACAAAAGAGGTACTGGAAATGAAGAAAGATGTGATTCAGAAGGAAACAAGCCAGATACTGGTAGATGTTATAGAAAAGGCTGATTTGAAGCAAGGAGCTCTTTTTGTTTTGGGCTTGTCTACTAGTGAGGTCTTAGGTAGTCATATTGGTAAGGGATCAAGTCAAGAAACCGGTGAGGTTATTGTGAAGACCATCCTAGATATCTTAGAGGAAAAAGGAATTCATCTAGCTGTTCAAGGTTGTGAACATGTCAATCGGGCTCTTGTTGTTGAACGTCAGGTAGCTGAGCAGTTTGGTCTTGAAATTGTTAGTGTCATTCCCACTCTTCATGCTGGAGGAGCTGGTCAGTTAGCAGCTTTTCAGTTTATGAAGGATCCAGTCGAAGTGGAGTTTATTGTGGCTCATGCTGGATTAGATATCGGAGATACCGCTATTGGGATGCATATTAAGCATGTACAGGTTCCGATTCGTCCTCTTTTAAGAGAGATTGGCCATGCGCATGTAACTGCATTGGCTAGTCGCCCCAAATTAATTGGAGGTGCGCGTGCGCATTATCCGCAAGATTCTATTAGAAAGTCGTGAAAATGAGAAGAAGAAAAGAACAACTTGAAAAAATTACTAAATATTCCATTCGCAAGTTAACTGTTGGGGTAGGTCCTGTAGCCATCGGGGCCTTCCTTTTTGGTGCTAGCACTTTATCAGTTGACAAGGTGCAGGCTAATGAAGTGGGGCAAGCAAATACTGTCCATTATCGATATATAGCTGAGCAGGAATTGACCGATTCTGAAAAAGCTTTGATTCACCATGAGGTTCCTGCAGAGTTCCAAGATGATGATATTATCTATGCAGTGTATCGCAAGAAAGCTAGTAGCAACCAAGAACTTCCTTATACGGGTAGTAAAGAATTAACCTTGGCTGGTTTAGGCTTGGCTACTGCTTCTTTAGCTGTTCTATTAATTTCTAAAAAACACCGTAGTAAAGTACTGGGTGTATTATTAATTAGTTCGATTGGTGCTAGTAACTTTGTTCCTTTTACCACATTTGCATTTTGAAAAATAGAGAGCTCCTTTCTTATAATCAAACAATTTCAGCATCTACCCATGAAGGATTAGCAAAGGGTGTTATCCATATTGATGGTTATGAGTATATTGGATACTTCAAGGAAGCGGAACTCCATTCATCAAGTCCAGTTTCTGAGAAGCCTCAGTTGCCAGTAGAAAAGCAAAGTTCAAAAAGAAATCGAGAAAAACAGAAGTCGTTCAAGAAAAGATCTGCTGTTGCACCAGAAACTGTCGTCGAAAAAAAGAGACTCCAGTTGCTCCTGCTGTTGAAGAAAAACCAGTTTCTGAGAAGCCTCAGACTAGACAGGAAGAGAGTTTGGTGGAGATTCCTTTTGAAACAGTCACAAGCCCAGATGCTAATCTAGCAGAAGGACAGACTCGTATTGTTACAGCTGGAGTAAATGGTCAGCGCCGCCTTGTAACCAAAGTATCGATGGTCAATGGTCAAGAGGTTAGAGAAGTTGTTGAAGACCAAGTGGTTCAAAATCCTGTTTCTCAAGTTGTTGCAGTAGGAACTAAAAAAGTAGTAGAATTAAGCCCAGCTCCAGAAGTAGAACCAAGCATCCAAGCTGCTAAGGGTACTCAAGAGCCTGGTAAAGAAAATCAATCTTTAGTTCAACCAGAATTGTCAGAATATCACGAAGCAAAAGGTGTTCAAGAAGTAAATGAAGGCGAGAAGCAGGGCGAAGCATTAGTACAACCAGTTCTTCCAGAATACCAAGAGGCAAAAGGTACTCAAGAGGAAGACAAAAAAGGTCAATCCTTAACTCAAACGGAACTTCCAGAGTATCATGAAGCAAAAGGTGTTCAAGAAGTACAAGAAGGCGAAAAGCAGGGTGAAGCTCTTGTGCAACCAGTACCAGAATACAGAATCGCTGAGGAAACGACTGAGAGTGAAGTTGAATTCAATACAGAAGAAGTATTAGATGCTACAAAATATGTAGGTGATGATACTGTAACTCGTGAAGGTGTTAAAGGTGTTCAACAGACAACAACTGTAAAAAGTGGTGAAAATAATGAAGTCCTTGCAACAACTACAGAAGTGAAAAACACCACCTGTTTCTAAAGTCGTTACAAAAAGGTACGAAACCAGTTGAAGGAACAGTAGATGAAACTGAAGAAGTAGAGATTCCTTTTAAAACAAAAACGCAAGAAGATGACACTTTAAAACGTGGGACAGAAGAAGTTGCTCAACAAGGTGAAAACGGCAAGAAACAAATTACCAAGACCTATAAAACGATTCGTGGAGAAAAAACAAATGACGCTCCAACAGTAGTAGAAAAAGTTATCCAAGAACCTCAAGATAAAATTATTAAACAAGGTACAAAAGGGTTAGAAAAACCTACTTTACAATGGGCTAATACTGAAAAAGATGTCTTGAAGAAGAGTGCGACAGCTAGTTATACATTGACAAAAACCAGCTGGAGTACAAATAAAATCCATCAAATTAGCATTAAAAGATAAAGATGGACAACTTGTTAAAGAAGTAACGGTAGAAGAAAATAAATTAAACGCTACTTTAGATCAATTGAAATATTATCAAGGTTACACCCTATCTACTACAATGGTTTATGATCGTGGAGAAGGCGAAGAAACTGAGAAATTAGAAGATAAACAAATTCAATTAGACCTTAAAAAAAGTTGAAATCAAAAACATTAAAGAAACAAGTTTAATGAGTGTAGATGATGCTGGTAATGAAACAGATAAGAGCTTACTTACTGAAAAATCCAGGAAACGTTGCACCACTTTATTTACGTGTGACAACTCATGACAACAAAGTGACAAGACTTGCGGTAAGTTCTGTTGAAGAAGTTGTTGTTGATGGAAAAAAACATTGTACAAAGTTGTAGCCAAAGCTCCAGACTTAGTTCAACGTAGAGCAGATGATACACTAAGCGAAGAATATGTTCATTATTTTTGAAAAACAAAAAGCCAACTGAAGAAAAATGTTTATTATAATTTTTAATGACCTTGTAAAAAGCTATGCAGGCTAACAAAAAAATGGGACGTTTAAATTAGGAGCTGATTTAAATGCTGCGAATGTTCCAACTCCGAATAAACAATATGTAACAGGAGTATTCAATGGTAATTTAACTAGTGTAGATGGAAATCGTTATACTATTCATAATATGACTCGTCCTTTATTTGATCGTATTGAAAATGGTTCAGTTAAGGATATTAATTTAGGTAATGTTAATATTAATATGCCATGGGCTGAAAGTGTTGCACCTCTTGCTAGAACACTAAAAAATACTACTGTTGAAAATGTTAAAGTAACAGGTAACATTGTTGCTAAAAACGATATTGCAGGTGTTGTAAACAAATTAGATGGTCCTGGAGCTAAACTAACAAATGTTGCATTTATTGGTAATATTGATGGTGTTGGTGATAGAGGATGGAATGTTGCTGGTATAGTCGGAGAAGTATGGAAAGGTCATGTCAATAAGGCGTATGTAGATGCAAACATTACAGCCAATAAAGCTCGAGTTGCGGGTGTTGCAGCGACTGTTGATAATGGTTCTGATCCAAATGGTATTGGCAAATATGGTACTGTACGAAACTCGGTTGCTAAAGGAACAATTAAAGTAACAACACCTGTTGAGGTTGGTGGTTTCATTAGTAAAAACTGGGCATGGGGTAAACTTGAAGATAATGTTTCGATGATGAAAGTCGAAAAGGGTGAAGAATTCTATGGCTCAAGAGATATTGATGCCGAGGATGGTTATTTTACTAATAATGCTCTTGATAGAAACTTTGTTGTAAAAGATATTAGTACAGGTGATCGTTCATTTAAACGTTCTCGTTCTAATAGAATTAGAGAAATAGAGTTAGAAGAAGCGAATAAGAAAATCGGAGCAATGGGTATTACAGCCGATAAATTCGAAATAGCTCCACTTGTGGAAGATAAACTGAACCTAACAAAACCAAAATCTGATACGTATAAAGAGATTCAAGATTATAAAGCTGATCGTGAACTAGCATACCGTAATATTGAAAAACTTCAACCATTCTACAATAAAGAATGGATTATCAATCAAGGGAATAAACTTGCAGAAGGTTCCAACTTGTTAACCAAAGAAGTATTATCAGTTACAGGTATGAAAGATGGACAATTTGTAACTGATTTATCAGATGTTGATAAGATTATGATTCATTATGCTGATGGTACGAAAGAAGAAAAATCTGTCACTCAAAAAGAATCTCAAGTACAACAAGTTCGTGAATATAGTATTACTGGATTAGATGGTATTGTTTATACTCCAAATATGGTTGTTAAAGATAGAACACAATTAATCAGTGATATTAAAGAGAAACTAGATACAATTACCCTTGAATCTCCTGAAGTTCGTACGATTTCAAATAATGTTCCTGCATTATACCTTGAAGAAAGTTTTGTAGATACAAAAGCAAATCTTGATAAGTTAGTAAAAAGCTCTTGTTGAAAATGAAGATCATCAGTTAAATGGTGATGAGGCAGCCATGAAAGCACTTCTTAAGAAAGTGGAAGATAACAAAGCTAAAAATTATGATGGCATTTACTTACCTCAATCGTTATTATGGAATTGAATATGGTGACTTAAACATTAAGAATATAATGATGTTTAAACCAGATTTCTATGGCAAGACATCAAGTGTTATTGACAGATTAATTCGAATTGGCTCGCAAGAAAAGAACTTGAAGGGTGATAGAACTCAAGATGCGTACCGTGAAATGATTGCAGGAGATACTGGTAAAGGTGATTTACGTAGTTTCTTAGATTATAATATGCATCTTTTCACAAATGATACAGATCTTAACGACTGGTTTATTCACTCAGCGAAAAATGTTTATGTTGTAGAACCTGAAACAACAAATCTGGACTTCAAAAATAAACGTCATCGCGTCTTTGATGGTCTAAATAATAACATGCATGCTCGTATGATTCTACCATTGTTGAACTTGAAAAAATCACATATTATCTTGATTTCAACTTATAATACCATGGCATACAGCTCGTTTGAGAAAATATGGTAAGAACACTGAATCTGAACGTGAAGCCTATAAAGCACGTGTTCAAGAAGTTGCAAAAGCTCAACAAACATACTTAGACTTCTGGTCACGTCTTGCACTTCCGAATGTTCGTGATCAACTACTTAAGAGCCAAAATATGGTCCCAACACCAGTATGGGATAACCAAGCTTATGCAGGTATTGGCGGAGCTAATCGTATGGGTTATGCTGACGGTGGAAAAGTCGCAACCCCTGTTCGTGAATTATTTGGTCCAACCGGTCGTTGGCATCAAATTAATTGGAATATGGGAGCAATGGCTAAGGTCTATGCAAATCCATATGAAGATGAGCAAGTTTTCTTCATGGTAACAAATATGTTTGAACCATTCGGTATTTCTGCCTTTACACATGAGACTACTCACGTCAATGACCGTATGGCCTATCTTGGTGGTAATGGACATCGTCAAGGTACAGATCTTGAAGCGTATGCGCAGGGTATGTTACAAACACCTGATAGTTCTACTTCTAATGGTGAATATGGAGCTCTTGGTATTAATATGGCTTATCATCGTCAAAATGATGGAAATCAATGGTATAACCCAGATCCTGATAAGTTAAATTCACGTGAAGCGATTGACCATTATATGAAGAATTATAACGAAGCAATGATGATGTTAGACCATCTTGAGGCTGATGCTGTATTACCTCGTATCGCAGGTGATAATAGTAAGTGGTTTAAGAAAATTGATAAAGAGATGCGAACACCTGGTGACAGAAATCAATTACGCGCTCCACACCAATGGGATAAAGTACGCGATTTGACAGACGCTGAAAAAACAATGAGACTTTCCACAATCGACGACCTTGTCGACAATAACTTCATGACGATTCATGGAAATCCTGGAAACAAAGTATTCCATCCGGAAGACTTTGGTACAGCTTATGTCAATGTCAACATGATGGCAGGTATTTACGGTGGTAACACAAGCCAAGGTGCACCGGGTTCATTATCATTTAAACACAACACGTTCCGTATGTGGGGTTACTTCGGATATGAAAATGGATTTGTTGGATATGCATCTAGCAAATATCAACGTGCTGCAAACAGTGAAAATAAAGGTTTACTCGGTGACGACTTCATTATCAAGAAAGTTTCTAATGGAAGATTTACTAACCTTGAAGACTGGAAGAAAGAATGGTTCAGGGAAGTCAAAGCAAAAGCTGACAAAGGATTTACTGCAATTGAAATTGATGGTAAACAAATTACAAATTATGCTGAACTAAAAGTCTTATTTGATAAGGCGGTGGAGGCTGACCTAGCAGGTAGAGGAACAGCTAAAACTGTAGAACTTAAATCAAAAAGTCTTTAAAGCACTTCTTTAAGAATACAGACGGATTCTCAGGAAATCTTTTTAAAGCATAAATTGTATTAAATAGATGAGTAAAAAGGTAGATTAAGTTTTCCTTGATCTACCTTTTTATGCTATACTTAAGCTATGCATAGAAAAACAGTGATTGATTTTAGGGCTTTGGGGGAGAGGTACACCTTTACCCAACCTATCAAAGAGTTAAAAACGAGAAATGTAGCGGAAGTAACAGCCTTGTTGGCACAAGTGGAAAAGCTATCAAGAGCAAGGCTATTATGTGGTTGGTTATGTTAGCTATGAGGCAGCACCAGCTTTTGAGGAGAAATTAGCTGTTCACTCTGCACCTTTGTTGGGAGAGTATCTGCTCTACTTTACGGTTCATGATAGTGTAGATAAATCTAGTATTCCGTTAACTTATGATGAAGTTGATATGCCGTCAAATTGGCAGGAAGTAACATCAAAAGAAGAGTATGAAAAGGCTATTGCTCAGATTCATCATCATTTGCGGCAGGGAGACACCTACCAGGTTAACTATACGGTTCAGCTCAAGCAAGGTCTATGCCAATCCTTTTGCCATCTACAATCGTATGGTGGTGGAGCAGGAGGCGGGCTATAATGCCTATGTTGAACATGACGAGATGGCAGTGATTTCCATGAGTCCAGAGCTCTTTTTTGAGCAAAATGACCGTGAGTTGACAACGCGACCAATGAAGGGGACAACCAAACGTGGACTGACTGATCAAGAGGATTTGGATCAGGCAGCTTGGTTGGAACAGGATCCCAAAAATCGTTCTGAAAATATGATGATTGTAGACCTCTTGCGCAATGATATGAACCGTCTATCTGAGGGTGGGAAGTGAGCATGTGGAACGCTTGTGTCAGGTAGAACAATATTCGACTGTGTGGCAGATGACTTCAACCATCAAGAGTTATTTGCGAGAGGATGTTGACCTTGTTGAAATTTTCCGCTCGCTCTTTCCTTGCGGTTCCATAACTGGCGCACCAAAGATAGCGACTATGGAAATCATCAAGAACTTAGAGCCTCAAGCACGTGGTGTTTACTGTGGGACCATTGGTCTCTTGCTTCCAAATGGACGGAGAATTTTCAATGTGGCTATTCGTACCATTCAGCTTCACAAGGGTCAAGCCATTTATGGAGTTGGTGGGGGAATCACTTGGGACAGCACCTGGGAGTCTGAATATCGTGAGGTTCATCAAAAGGCAGCTGTGCTTTATCGGAAACAAGTCCCTTTTCAGCTAATTACGACAGGAAAAATTAGTCAGAAACATTTGTTATTTAAAGAAGAGCACATAGAAAGACTCAGAAAAGGCTAGCCGCTATTTTGCCTATCCTTTTTAATCCAGAATACTTGAGACAAAGGATTGTTGCAGAGTGTCAGACTTGCCATGAGGAAAAGGACTATCGTTTAAAAGATTAGCATCAGTAAGTCTGGCGATATAGATTTTTGCCGTCAGGAATTAGTCCCACTTAGCCCATCCTTCTGTCATGCTCAACTATGCTTACAGGAAACCAGTTTGCAAACACCATTTGCCTACTTTAAAACGACCTATCGACTACATTTGACTGTTGGTAGAACAGGAAAAATCTACCATAATGAAAAAGGGGAATTGCTGGAAACCTCAATTGGCAAATCTAGTCTTGCAAATCGCTGGAAAACTCTATACCCCACCAAGCAATCTTGGGATATTATCAGGAATCTATCGTCAACAACTACTTGAAATAGGGCAAGTGGAAGAAAAAGTCTTAACCTTGGAGGATTTGGCCCAAGCAGAAGCTATTTACGGCTGTAATGCAGTGAGAGGCTTGTATGAGTTAAGCCTTGAGGAGAACTAGATGAAACTGATATTTTTACACGGGTTAGGACAGTCAGCAGAGTCTTGGAAAGAAGTTCGGAATCTACTGACAGATTATCCTTCTGAGGCTATCGAGTTATTTCCTTTTGGAGTTAGCAACTATCAACAAGCTAAGGAGCGAGTTTATCAGCACTCTAGTTCAAGAGACAGAACCTTTTATTTTGGTTGGATTGTCCTTAGGTGCTGCTCTGGCACTAGAGCTATCTAGTTACGATTTACCAAATCTTCGAGCTTTGGTTCTGTCAGGATGCCCGCTAAAATTACAGGGAATATCCTATTTTATCTTCAGTTGCTGTTATTTAAATTACTTCCCAAAAGAGTATTTGAAAAACAGGGAGCAGACAAAGCTCTTATGGTCGGAGTTTCTGAGGAATTGAAGACACTTGATTTAACTCAAATAGCACAGAATTGTCACTATCCAAGCTTGTTAATCTGTGGTAGTAAGGATTTACCAAATCTAATTTCAATGCGTAAACTTTATCAGCTATTACCCCAGACTCAGTTTCAGATTATTCCTGACGGTCCTCACACTCTGAACACTGCCAAGCCAAAAGAGTTTGCAGAAAAAGACAAAAAGTTTTCTTGAAACGCAGAAATAAGTCTGATAAAATAAACATGAAATCAAAGTCATAAAAAGGAGAGTAGTATGAACAGACGATTTTTATTAAAAAGTAACCGTAACTTCTTTGTCAGTTTTAACCTTGTTCTCACAAGTTGCTGTGACAGAAGAAAACATTCATTTTTCTAGCTGTAAGGAAGCATGGGCCCATGGATACTCAGATATGCGTGAAGGAGAGCCTGGTTATTCTGCTAAGTTAGATAGAGATCATGATGGTATAGCCTGTGAATTGAAAAATGCTCCTCAGGGAGCTTTCAAACCAAGGAAATCTACTGAAGTGAAATCAAACTCTAGTTCAGCAGTAACAAGTGGATGGGTTCAGAAGGATGGAGTTTGGTACTATTATGATGAGCAGGGAAATCCTGTAACCAATACTTGGAAGGGAAGTTATTACCTTAAATCAGATGGTAAAATGGCCCAGAGTGAATGGGTTTATGATGCATCCTATCAATCTTGGTATTATTTAAAAATCAGATGGTTCCTATGCTCGCAATGAATGGCAAGGTTCCTACTATCTTAAATCAAATGGTAAAATGGCTCAGAGTGAATGGATTTATGATGCATCCTATCAATCTTGGTATTATTTAAAATCAGATGGTTCCTATGCTCGTAATGAATGGCAAGGTTCCTACTATCTTAAATCGAATGGTAAAATGGCTCAGAGTGAATGGATTTATGATGCATCCTATCAATCCTGGTATTATTTAAAATCAGATGGCTCCTACGCTCGTAATGAATGGCAAGGTTCCTACTATCTTAAATCAAATGGTAAAATGGCTCAGAGTGAATGGGTTTATGATGCATCCTATCAATCCTGGTATTATTTGAAGTCAGATGGCTCTTACGCTCGTAATGCATGGCAAGGGTCTTATTATCTAAAATCAGATGGTAAAATGGCTGTCAATGAATGGGTAGATGGTGGGCGTTATTATGTAGATGGCTCAGGTTTGTGGAATTCAAATTCAGATTCAAATACTAAAGTAACTAATAAAGGCTTATATTATAGTGTTCAAGGGAAGTACGATGAGATTCTTGTTGTAAATAAACACTATCCATTGTCTAAAGACTACAATCCAGGTGAAAATCCAACTGCCAAATCTGCCTTTTTAAAACTGATTGCCCAGATGCAAAAAGAAGGCTATGCTGTTAGCAATAACTATAGTGGATTTAGAAGTTATGGAACTCAAGCACAATTATATCAAAGCTATGTAAATAGAGAAGGTCAGGCTGCGGCTGATCGTTATTCAGCTAGACCTGGCTATAGTGAACACCAAACAGGACTCGCTTTTGATGTAATTGGAACAGATGGTCACTTAGTTGAAGATGAAAGTGCAGCTCAATGGTTATTGGATCATGCAGCAGACTATGGATTTGTTGTTCGTTACCTCAAAGGAAAAGAAAGTGTAACTGGCTATATGCATGAGGAATGGCACTTACGCTATGTTGGAAAAGAAGCCAAGGAAATTGCAGCAAGTGGTTTAACACTAGAAGAATACTATGGATTTGATGGTGGAGACTATCTTAACTAAAATTTCTCACTAACATAATGCAAACCTTTGCATGAACTGAAAAAATTTGTTATACTATGACTGTAAGCATTTTCAATTACAATCAGAGATAAAAAGGGAGATAAAGATGAGTCAAAAGATTATCAGGATTGACCTTGGTGGAACATCTATCAAGTTTGCAATCTTAACAAGAGCTGGAGAAATCCAAGAAAAATGGTCTATTAAAACGAATATTTCTAGACGAAGGGAAGTCATATTGTAGACGATATGATTGAATCTATTTCACATCGTTTAGACCTACTTGGATTGTCAGCAGCAGATTTTCAAGGTATTGGTATGGGATCGCCTGGTGTGGTTGATCGTGATAAAGGGACTGTTATCGGCGCCTACAACTTAAACTGGAAGACCTTACAACCAATAAAAGAAAAAATTGAAAAAGCCTTGAGCATTCCATTCTTTATCGATAATGATGCCAACGTTGCTGCTCTAGGTGAGCGTTGGATGGGTGCTGGTGAAAACCAACCAGACGTTGTCTTTATGACGCTTGGAACAGGTGTTGGTGGTGGTATTGTGGCTGAAGGAAAAATTGCTTCACGGTGTCGCTGGTGCAGCAGGTGAGCTTGGTCACATCACTGTTGACTTTTTGACCAACCAATCGCATGTACTTGCGGTAAGAAAGGTTGCCTTGAGACAGTTGCTTCAGCAACAGGTATTGTCAATTTGACTCGTCGTTATGCGGATGAATATGAAGGTGATGCAGCCTTGAAACGTATGATTGATAATGGAGAAGAAGTAACTGCTAAGACTGTCTTTGATTTGGCAAAAGAAGGTGATGACCTTGCCTTGATTGTTTATCGTAACTTCTCACGTTACTTGGGAATTGCTTGTGCAAACATTGGTTCGATTCTTAATCCTTCAACCATCGTTATCGGTGGCGGTGTGTCAGCTGCAGGAGAATTCCTTCTACAAGGTGTTCAAAAAGTCTACGATGAAAATAGCTTCCCACAAGTACGCATCATCACAAAATTGGCTCTTGCGACTCTTGGAAACGATGCCGGAGTTATAGGTGCCGCATCACTTGTATTGCAATAAAATAAAAAAGGAGAAAATGGCTTTCTATAAGCGAGTGATTTTTCTTCCTTTCTTTTTTTATGCTATACTAGTTAGGACAATGAATGAGGTGAAATGAAATGACCAAAGCAGATACGATTTTTAAAGAAAATATTGAACGCATTCTAAAGGAAGGTGTTTTCTCAGAGCAGGCTCGTCCTAAGTACAAGGACGGAACAGTTGCCAACTCTAAATATGTGACAGGTGCCTTTGCAGAGTATGATTTGGCACAGGGTGAATTTCCCATTACGACCTTGCGTCCCATTGCTATCAAATCAGCTATCAAGGAAGTGCTCTGGATTTACCAAGATCAGTCTAATAGCCTAGAAGTGCTAAATAGCAAGTACAATGTTCACTATTGGAATGACTGGGAAGTGGGAGATACGGGAACCATTGGTGAGCGCTATGGTGCCGTGGTTAAAAAGCACGATATCATTAATAACTTCTCAAGCAGTTGGAAGCCAATCCTTGGAACCGTCGCAATATCATTTCGCTTTGGGATTACCAAGCTTTGAAGAAACAGACGGTCTTCTTCCATGTGCCTTTCAGACCATGTTTGATGTCCGCCGTGTTGATGGGGAAATCTATCTAGATGCGACTTTGACCCAGCGTTCTAATGATATGCTGGTGGCCCATCACATCAACGCTATGCAGTATGTGGCTCTTCAAATGATGATTGCTAAGCATTTTGGCTGGAAGGTTGGGAAGTTCTTCTATTTTATCAACAACCTCCATATCTATGACAATCAATTTGAACAGGCAAAGGAATTGCTTCGTCGTGAGCCGTCAAACTGCCAACCACGTTTGGTCTTGAATGTGCCAGACAAGACCAATTTCTTTGATATTAAAGCAGAAGATTTTGAGTTGGTGGATTATGACCCTGTCAAGCCACAGTTGAAGTTTGACCTAGCTATTTAATACTCTTCGAAAATCTCTTCAAACCACGTCAGCTTCGCTTCATCTGCAACCTCAAAACAGTATTTTGAGCTGACTTCGTCAGTTCTATCCACAACCTCAAAGCAGTGCTTTGAGCAACCTGCGGCTAGCTTCCTAGCTTGCTCTTTGATTTTCATTGAGTATAAAAGAATAGAAAAAGAAGTTGAGACAATAAATCCCAACTTCTTTTGTTTCTTAACGTGATACGCGGCGACGAGCTGCTTTTTTACGGTTTTCTTCGATGAAAGCTGCTTTTTGTTCTTCTGGTTCGATCACTTTCTTTTTAAATGCGTATACTGCACCTGCAACTGCAGCGACAGTTCCTGCGACACCTGTTACAAGACCTTTAGCGAATCCTTTAGCCATGAGTCTTCCTCCTTTATCTTCCTAATCAGACAGGCTCCTTAAGAGGTAGCATTTTTCTGCCTGACCTTTTTGTGTTATAATAATAGTAACGAAAAAATGGGAATTTTTCAAGGAAAAAAGATGAAAACAAAAATAATTGTGATTGTTGGACCGACTGCTGTTGGAAAAACAGCACTTGCTATTGAGGTTGCTAAACGCTTTAATGGTGAAGTTGTTAGTGGAGATAGTCAGCAGGTCTATCGAGGACTAGATATTGGGACGGCCAAAGCTAGTCCAGAAGAGCAGGCAGCTGTTCCTCATCATTTAATCGATGTTAGAGAGGTAACCGAGTCTTACTCGGCTTTTGATTTTGTTTCAGAAGCTAAGCTGGCTATTGAGGATATTCACAGTCGTGGCAAGCTAGCTATTATTGCTGGTGGGACTGGACTTTATATCCAGAGTTTGCTAGAAGGTTACCATCTTGGTGGAGAGACACCTCATGAGGAGATTTTGGCCTATCGGGCTAGTTTAGAGCCCTTTTCAGATGAAGAATTGTTATCGCTCTTAGCTCAGAAAAATCTTGAAGTTCCCCAGTTTAATCGTCGTCGTGCTATGCGTGCCTTGGAAATTGCTCATTTTGGTCAGGATTTGGAAAATCAAGAGACCTTGTATGAACCTCTGATCATCTGCTTGGATGATGAACGCAGCCAACTCTATGAACGGATTAATCATCGCGTGGATTTGATGTTTGAGGCTGGGCTTTTGAATGAGGCTAAGTGGCTCTTTGACCATTACCCTTATGTACAGGCTGCTAAAGGAATTGGCTACAAGGAACTCTTTCCGTATTTCCGTGGGGAGCAGACCATGGAGGAAGCTAGTGAGAGTCTCAAACAGGCTACTCGTCGTTTTGCTAAGCGTCAGCTGACCTGGTTCCGTAATCGCATGCAGGTGACCTTTTATCAGATTGGAGAGTCTGGTGTCAGAGACCGCATTTTAAGCCAGATAGAGGAGTTTTTAGATGATTGAAACGGAGAAAAAAGAGGAACGGGTTCTGCTGATTGGTGTGGAATTGCAGGGGTATGGACAATTTTGACCTCTCCATGGAAGAATTGGCTAGTCTATCCAAGACAGCTGGTGCCGTCGTAGTCGATACTTACAGACAAAAGCGTGAAAAGTATGACTCCAAGACCTTTGTTGGCTCTGGGAAGTTAGAAGAAATTGCACTCATGGTGGATGCAGAAGAAATTACAACGGTCATTGTTAATAACCGTCTGACCCCTCGTCAAAAATGTCAATCTGGAGGAAGTTCTAGGTGTTAAGGTCATTGACCGCATGCAGTTGATTTTGGATATCTTTGCCATGCGAGCTCGAAGCCATGAAGGAAAACTCCAAGTCCACCTAGCCCAGCTCAAATACCTCTTACCTCGCTTGGTTGGTCAGGGAATTATGCTCAGCCGTCAGGCAGGGGGAATTGGTTCTCGGGGACCTGGTGAAAGCCAGCTGGAATTGAACCGTCGTAGCGTTCGCAACCAAATCACAGATATCGAGCGTCAGCTCAAGGTGGTTGAGAAAAATCGTGCGACTGTCAGAGAAAAACGTTTGGAGTCAAGCACCTTTAAGATTGGTTTGATTGGTTATACCAATGCAGGGAAGTCGACTATTATGAATACCTTGACTAGCAAGACCCAGTATGAAGCGGACGAGCTCTTTGCGACTCTGGATGCGACGACTAAGAGTATCCATCTAGGGGGCAATCTTCAGGTGACCTTGACTGATACTGTTGGTTTTATCCAAGATTTGCCGACAGAGTTGGTGTCCAGTTTCAAGTCAACCTTGGAAGAAAGCAAGCATGTGGATCTTCTAGTTCATGTTATCGATGCCAGCAATCCTTACCACGAGGAACATGAAAAAACAGTTCTTTCCATCATGAAAGATTTGGACATGGAGGACATCCCTCGCCTGACCCTTTATAATAAAGCGGATTTGGTGGAGGATTTTACGCCGACCCAAACGCCCTATGCCCTCATTTCTGCCAAGTCTGAGGATAGTCGTGAGAATTTGCAGACTCTATTTTTAGAGAAAATCAAGGATATTTTTTTGAATCCTTTTACCCTACGTGTGCCTTTTTTTCAAAGTCCTACAAGATTCATGATTTAGAAAGTGTTGCTATTTTGGAAGAACGTGATTATCAGGAGGACGGCGAAGTGATCACAGGCTACATTTCTAAGAAAAACAAATGGAGGTTAGAGGAATTTTATGACTGATATCAAAATCTTGGCTCTAAAATATGGAGGCTATACGAGTCTAGACAAGGTCTATCTGGATCAGCTTCTGACTGGTAAAGACAGAGCAGGAGCAGTTGGCTCTCATTACCCCTCCACCTAGTGTCGTCAATGCTTATTTTGCAGAACTTTATCAGAAAAAGAGTCCTGAGGCAGCGACAGCTTACTTTGCTGAACTGAGTCAGGAACTGAATCTTTACAATGCTGAACCTCGTTTCACCTTAGAAAACAAACCCTTTATTCGTCTGAATCTATCTGGCAAATCCTTTGGTTTCTGCTATGAGAGTGAGGGTCTTGGTCGAATTTTCTCTGAAAATGAGGAAAGAATCTCGGATGACTTGCTCTTTGAAATTGCGCAAATTTTCCCTCATCAACTAGTCTTTGAGGAGTCTGATAAGATTTACATGAAGTCTGTCGGGGACGAGGAAGTTGTTAGTGTGGAAAGTCTCACAGCTTTGACTGATTTGGAAAGCTTGGCTGATGGTCGTAAGCGTCTCAAAGGTTACAGTCAAGAGGATTTACTGCAAGAAGCTAGAGCTTTTTCTGGCAAGCGCTATTTCCGATCGGAAAACCGCACAGCCATGTTATATATTGATTAATTAGAAAGTATCGAATGGATATTCAATTTTTAGGAACGGGGGCAGGTCAGCCCTCTAAAGCCCGTAACGTTTCAAGTCTCGCTCTGAAACTCTTGGACGAGATTAACGAAGTCTGGCTCTTTTGACTGTGGGAAGGAACGCAAAAATCGCATTCTGGAAACCACGATTCGACCACGGAAGGTCAGCAAAATCTTTTATCACCCACCTGCATGGGGACCACATTTTTGGCTTGCCAGGATTCCTTTCTAGCCGTGCCTTTCAGGCCAATGAAGAGCAGACTGATTTGGAAATCTATGGACCGCAAGGGATTAAGTCATTTGTCTTAACCAGCCTTCGTGTGTCAGGTTCTCGTCTGCCCTACCGCATTCATTTCCATGAGTTTGACCAAGATTCTTTAGGAAAAATTCTTGAGACCGATAAATTCACTGTGTATGCAGAAGAGCTGGACCACACTATTTTCTGTGTTGGCTATCGTGTTATCCAAAAGGATCTAGAAGGAACTTTAGATGCTGAAAAACTCAAGGCTGCTGGCGTCCCATTTGGTCCGCTTTTTGGAAAAATCAAAAACGGTCAGGATATTGTTCTTGAAGACGGTACTAAAATCAAGGCAGCAGACTATATCTCAGCGCCACGTCCAGGTAAGATTATCACCATTCTAGGTGACACCCGAAAAACCAATGCCAGTGTGCGTCTGGCTGTCAATGCTGATGTCCTGGTTCATGAGTCCACTTATGGCAAGGGTGATGAAAAAATTGCTCGTAACCATGGTCACTCTACTAACATGCAAGCTGCACAAGTAGCGGTAGAAGCAGGTGCCAAGCGCCTCTTGCTCAATCATATCAGTGCTCGCTTCCTCTCAAAAGATATCAGCAAACTCAAGAAAGATGCGGCAACGATTTTTGAAAATGTGCATGTGGTCAAGGACTTGGAAGAAGTGGAAATCTAAAAGATTGAGAAAGGATAAGTATGCCTACTATTCTCATTACCGGAGCTAGCGGTGGTCTAGCCCAAGAAATGGTCAAACTCCTACCAAATGACCAACTCATCTTGCTTGGTAGAAATAAGGAAAAATTAGCCCAACTCTACGGAAATCATCCCCATGCAGAATTGATTGAAATCGATATTACCGATGATTCAGCCTTAGAAACTCTGGAAGCAGATCTCTATCTCCGCTATGGCAAGATTGATGTCTTGATAAACAACGCTGGTTACGGGATCTTTTGAGGAATTTGACCAGATTTCTGACCAAGATATTCATCAGATGTTTGAGGTCAATACTTTTGCCCTGATGAATCTGTCTCGGCGCCTTGCGGCTCGTATGAAGGAAAGCCAAAAAGGCCATATCATCAATATTGTCAGTATGGCAGGTTTGATCGCTACAGGGAAATCCAGTCTCTACTCAGCCACCAAATTTGCGGCTATTGGTTTTTCAAATGCTCTGCGCCTCGAACTTATGCCCTATGGAGTCTATGTAACAACAGTCAATCCAGGACCAATCCGTACAGGCTTTTTTGACCAAGCAGACCCGGATGGCACCTATCTCAAATCGGTTGACCGCTTCCTGTAGGAACCAGATGCAGTGGCGAAAAAGATTGTCAAGATTATAGGAAAAAACAAACGCGAACTCAATCTCCCAATCTTACTCAACCTCGCCCATAAGTTTTATAGCCTCTTTCCTAAGCTAGCAGATAAGTTGGCAGGGGGAATTTTTGATTATAAATAAAACGTTAGGTGCTTATAATGAAGTTTGTTTACTTTGTTAAGAAAAGAAGTGGTGATTATTGAGATATGGTTTCTTAAAAATGAAGCTCCTCAAATCTGAAAATTTTTTTATCTAATCTCATAAAGTTAAAAAACAGTATCAAAAGTAGATACTGTTTTTCATTCCTTAAGATTTGAAGTTATAGTCTTTCACCACTTCGATGCTATCAATGGTGATAGCAGTGGTTGGTTTATCTTTTTCATTTTTTTCTGCTTTGGCAATTTTATCTACAACATCCATGCCCTCGATAACCTGACCAAAGACTGGGTGTTTTGCCATCTAGACTAGGGATTTCCCCCTTCTTTATAGGCTTCGATGATTTTCTTTGGATACTTGCTTGTAGGGAGTTTAGCAGAGGTATCTGTAGAGTTTTGGTTGATGAAGAACTGGCTACCATTGGTGTTTGGTTGACCAGTATTAGCCATAGAAAGAGCACCACGGATGTTATAGAGATAAGGAGTAAATCTCGTTTTTTTGAAAACCAGTTCCCTTGTCTTTTAGTCTTTATCCTTGTCATGCCAGATGGACTGACCACCTGTACCGTCCCCTTTTGGATCTCCAGTTTGAACCATGAAAACCATCGATGACACGGTGGAAGGTAATGCCGTTATAGTAGTCTTCTTTGGCATGAGTGAGGAAGTTTTCAACTGCTAGAGGAGCGAGTTTAGGGAAGAGTTTAATACGGATATCTCCCTTGACTTGTGTGGAGAATCACTTCAGCCTCGTCTTCAGCAACTTCTTTAGATAGTTGTGGGAAATTGGCGTTTTCGTTTGTTAAAGCATCGTTTAACTCCTTTGGCAGATTGGGCTGCTGCTTTTGGAGCTTTCTTCAGCGGCTAGCTAGAATCTACATAGTCATCACCACGCAAACTACGTTGGATGTTGCTACATCCAGCTAGGGCTACAGTTGATAGTAAAAGAAGGGTTGCTAGTTTTTTCATTCTATTCCTCTCAAAAATTCATTTCTACCATTGTACCCTAAAAGGAAGTGGATTTCAAATATTAGTGACAAGACAGTTTAAGAGGAAGCCAGCCAGAAAGTCGCTTGCTTCGGGGTATCAATAC